>ENA-ORTU01000979-ORTU01000979.1-human-gut-metagenome-genome-assembly--contig:-NODE-979-length-31074-cov-3.242787_pt1 | contig 31074 bp, 18 predicted proteins | sample MGYA00241910_ERZ509184 | MGnify/ENA primary metagenome ERZ509184 (study PRJEB26280, sample SAMEA2338847) | human gut metagenome | biome: human gut; feature: human-associated habitat; material: faeces... | reverse complement strand
TTGTCTCCGAATGCGCGCAATGACAGAACTATTGCATCCCTTTCGAATGTGGACCGGCTCTTGAGCGAGTTCGATACCGAAGAGACGGACTGGAAGATATATTGGAGTGCCTGCGAAAAACTGTTCCAAGATGCGACCGGCTTGACTTTCCGGGAAATGAATTATGCCGACAAGCCTGAAATCATTGTCGTGAAAGCTCCCGGACGAGGAATGGCACAAAAGATCATCAACTTGTATGACAAGCTATTGGAAAGTAAATCTTCCCATCCGTTACTGGAACTTCTGATCCGTAAAAAACTGGAAACATTGCTGCCTGTGCCGGATAGACAGCAAGTTTATTGCAATAAAGACCATTGGGCACAGATGAGCGGCGAGTTTCCACTGTCCGTCTCCCAGCGTGAGACGCTTGCCATGTATACGGACCCGGACAGTTCCGATATCTTTGCCGTTAACGGACCTCCGGGAACAGGCAAGACGACCTTTTTACAGACGGTGATTGCCAACCGGATCGTCCATGCCGTACTGGAGCATCCTGATGATCCGGATATCATCGTAGCCAGTTCCGCCAATAACCAGGCGATTACCAATATCCTGAAAGATTTCAAGATCGAACAGCCTTCTGGCGATAAGCCTGCAAACCTGTTGACTCTCCGTTGGCTGCCAGGTTTGGATACGTTGGGATTGTATCTGTCCGGCAAAGACGAACAAAAGGATCAGTACAAAATGATGCTCAATACGAAAGGTGAAGGCTTTCCGAATGATTATGACGATCCTGCCCGGTTGGAAGAATATCGCGGGTTCTATCTGGAGCATTTCAATCGTTTCTTTCAGACATCTTGCCGGGATGAAGTTGCATGCCAGCGTTTCCTTCGCAGGCAAATGAGGAAGATGCGGGATGAGATTGGAACCTGCTTGAATGTTGCCAGTCTCAAACAATATGGAAAAGAGATGGCGGATAAAGGTTTTCTGAGTAAATTGTTCCGTAAATTTCAAAAACTTCCAAGCTATGATGATGTGATATGCGGCTGGGAGCAGACGGAAGATTTTAAGGCTCGCTATGACAAGTTGGTTGCCAATCCGGAATATAATGCCCTTCCTTATACGGAAGATATGGCGGTGCGGCTGGATATCAGTTACCGCTATCTTTTGTTCTGGTATGCCATCCATGACCGGGAAGCCGAGTTCATCCGCCGCTTGGCCGGATGCGATAAAGAGGGGGAGACACGTGGCCGAGAGGATTACACCGAACGGTTGAAGCGTTTGGCCTGTGTGATGCCTGTTTTTATTTCGACTTTCCATTCTTTGCCGAAATACATGGTTTGTGCGGACAATGGGGAGTGGGATGCGCCGCTCTATGATGCGATCGATTTGCTGATTGTGGATGAATCGGGGCAGGTATCTCCCGAACTGGCAATTCCGTCTTTCAGCCTTGCCAAGCAAGCTATTTTAGTGGGAGACGTGGAACAGATCGAACCGATATGGTCCATCTCGGACGAATATTCCGGTATCAATCTGAAACGTTTTGGCTTAGTATCCTCCGAGTCCGATGATCGGTATGCGTTTCTGCATGAAAACGGTTTCTTGTCTTCGTCCGGAAGCATCATGAAGATGGCGCGGAAGAGTTGCAGTTTCGAAGTCGCCGGTGAAAGAGGCGCTTTCTTGACCGAACACAGGCGTTGTCTCGATCCTATCATTGCTTATTGTAACGACTATGTGTATCACGGCCGTTTGCTGCCGAAGAAAGGAAACAAGGTGAAGTATAAAGACTTGCCGCCTAAAGGGTATGTCCATGTAAACGGAGTCAGTGAAAAAGGGGCGACGGGCAGTGTCTTGAACAGAGCGGAAGCGGCAGCAATCGTCTCTTGGCTGGAAACGGAAAAAGATAAGTTGGAAAGCGCTTACAAGGAGCCGATCCGTAAAATAGTGGCTGTAGTCACCCCATTTAAGGCGCAGGAAGAGATCATCCGTAGCTTTGCGGAACAGTCGCCGGAGGCGGAAGCGTTTGCCGGTATGACAATCGGCACTGTTCACTCTTTGCAGGGAGCGCAGTGTCCGGTCGTGATTTTTTCATCGGTCAATTCTCCCGGTGATGCTTCTTATTTTATGGAGCAAGGTGGGAAGTACAATATGCTCAACGTAGCTGTTTCGCGTGCGCAATATCATTTTCTGGTGTTCGGAAATATGAATATATTCCATCCCGAACGAAATACGCCTGTCGGTAACTTGGCAAAATGGTTGTTTGACGATCCTGCGAACGAAGTGTCCGGCAATTTCATCTATCGGCAAAAGGAACCGCTTTGCCGCTACCAGCCGGCTGAACGTTTATCGACATTGGAGGAACACACCGGTTTGTTGCGGCAAGCCTTTAAAGATGCGACAAAAAGGTTGCTGATCGTATCTCCTTTTATATCGATCCAGGCGATTGAACATGATAATCTTATTCCCCTGATGCGGGAAGCGGTAGAGCGGGGTGTGGAAGTCGTGGTGTATTCGGATTTCCGCTTAGATTGTGACAAACAAACCGGTGCGTTGAGGAAGGAGGCCGTTGCCGGACGGAAGGCTTTAACCGAAAACGGTATTAAGTTGATTCTGTTGAAAGGCATTCATAATAAATCGCTTGCGATTGATGATTCGGTATTGGTGGAAGGTTCCTTTAACTGGCTTTCTGCACGTAGAAATGGGAGTTATTCCCGTCATGAATGTTCCGTGAAACTGATTTCTCCAGAAGCAACGAAGCATATTTCAAACTTAAGGAAGGAGTTAGATGCAATAGAACCGGAATCCGTTCTTTTCGAACCTATTCCTGTCTCTGTACCGAAACAGGAACAGGTCGGGAATAAGATTTGTCCGGGTTTCTTTGATGCCGATCCGGTAAACAACTGTACGGATGAAGATCTGGCCGGTTTCAAAGAGCGTATCCGGCAATTGGGAATCAAGAAAACGGATGTATCCGAGTCGATAATGAGAGTTCGTAAACAATATCCCCGTCATTATGAAACATGGTCGGATGAGGAATGCCGGATATTACAGGAGTTCATGCAAAAGACGAATGATCTGAATCTGTTTTGTTCCTGCTTCCAACGGACTCCAGGCTCGATCCGTATAAAAGTAGAAGGCATGAATCAGAATTAGCGCTTGGCTTTCCTGATTCATACCTTCTGTATTCTAATATTTGATAGAGACATTATAAGATGCCTTCGATCACTTTGCGAAGTTCCGGTTTACCCATCGTGCCGAGCATCATTTCTTTGTTCCCGTCCATGCGGCAGAGGAGCAAAGTCGGGATCGTCCGGATCTTGAAAGCAGCTTCCAGTTCTTCTTCGTTGTCTACATTGACTTTATAGATGTAGAGTTTTCCGTCGTATTCTTTTGCAAACTCATCGAGTATCGGCTCCAGACGTTTGCAATAGCCGCACCAGGGAGCATGAAAGTCTACGATACAAGGTTTGTCGCCTACGTATTTCCAATCTTTGGGGCTTTCTTCGAAGTTTCCTACTCGCTGTATAAATTCCGTTTTTGTTAATTCAATCGGTGTCATGTTGTTTCCTTTTATTATTAATAAAACAAAGATAGTGATAATATGGTTGCATTGTAAATGGCAATATTGCTTATATAGTTATCAATATTCCCCTTCTGCCGGCATTAAATGAAAAATATCTGTATTTTTGCTTTTTATAAAACAACAAATTCATGTCAGGAGAGAGGCAAGCTTTTGAACCTTTCAAGATTATAACTCTCCGATGTAATAATGGGTATATCGGATATCTTTTCCGTTAAAAAAGGCCGAAATGGATAATATTTAAGTATATTAGCCCTTTGAGCATTGTATGCCTTGAACTAATTTTGGAGTTATGAATAGATTAAAGCTATTAACGATTTGTATGTTTGTTTCCGGAGCCGTCTTTTCCCAAGAATGGAAGCCGCAAACATGGCCGGTTCTGAAACAATATGACCGGGAGCATCTTTACCAGGTGGCATTGCCTTTGGGAGGAATCGGGACTGGAACGGTCTCTTTGGGAGGCCGGGGAGAGTTGCGGGATTGGGAGATTATGAATGTCCCTGGTAAGAAATATAGTACGGTGACGACCGGCAATAATGCACCTTTCTTTGCAATTTATGCAAAACCGCAGACGGGAGAGGCTATGACTACCCTGCTTGCAGGCCCTTTATATCCGCAGGAGTATTTGCATTATGAGGGGCGGCCGGTGAACCATCACGGTATGCCGCGTTTTGCCGATGCTACTTTCGAGGCGGCTTATCCGTTCGGACAAGTGCATCTTTCCGACCGGCAGTTGCCGGTGAAAGTGACGGTCAAAGGATTCAATCCGTTGGTACCGGGAGACGCAGATGCCAGTGGCATGCCGATTGCCGTGTTGGCTTATGAGGTGACAAATACGACCGACCGTCCTTTGGAGGTAGCCGTTTGTGGTTCGATGCGCAATTTTATCGGGAAGGACGGCAGTAAGTTCAGGACTGACTGGAAAGGAGATTACATTCCGACAGGCGCGAAAGACAATAAAAACCAGTTTCGTAAAAAGAACGGCTTGCAAGGCCTCTACCTATATTCGGACGGGGGAGATAAGAATGATCCGGCTTATGGAACGGTGGCCTTGACCACTCAGGCAGTAGAAGGGGTCACCTACCGGACTTCTTCGCGGGCGGATAATTGGAATAATGGTATTCTTAACTTTTGGGATGATTTTAGTGCTGATGGCGAACTGACGGAGCGGGACAGACAGGAGGATGAAGACCCGATGGCTTCGCTGGCGGTAAAGAAGACAGTGGGACCTGGCAGTACGGAAACGTTTACTTTCTACCTGACTTGGAATTTCCCGAACCGGAAAGCTTGGTCGGAAACAATTGTCGGGAACTATTACAGCACTCGGTTCCCGGATGCCTGGGAAGCGGCCGAGGCAATCGTACCTCAGATTCCGGAAATGGAAAGGCAGACGCTCTCTTTTGTGCATGCCTTCCTGAAATCGACTTATCCTGATGTTGTCAAAGAGGCTGCTTTGTTTAATCTGGCAACATTGCGTTCGCAAACGGTCTTTCGTTTACCTAGCGGACATTTGATGGGATGGGAAGGCGTGATGGATCGTTTCGGTTCTTGTGCCGGCAGCTGCACGCATGTTTGGAACTACGAGGTGGCGACACCGTTTCTTTTCGGTGAATTGGCAAAGACGATGCGTGATGTGGAATTCAACTATGCGACGAAAGAAAACGGGCTGATGAATTTCCGGGCTTCCTTGCCTTTATCGGAAGCAGCGAAAGGTAATTCGGCTGCGGCGGACGGCCAGATGGGATGTGTCATGAAGATTTACCGGGATTGGCAGTTGTCGGGAGACGATGAGTTCCTGCAAAAGAATTGGGGGCAAGTAAAGAAAGTGCTTGCTTATGCCTGGACCGACAAAGGTTGGGATGGCAATCAGGACGGCATCATGGAAGGTTCGCAGCATAACACGATGGATGTGAACTATTTCGGTCCGAATCCTCAAATGGGCTTCTGGTATATGGGAGCCTTAAAGGCGGCTGAGAAAATGGCTTTAGCCATGAAGGATAAGACGTTTGCCAAGAAATGCAATACTTTGTTCCGGCAGGGAAGCATCTGGATGGATGCCAATCTGTTTAACGGGGAATATTATGAACATAAGATAACCGATCCCGAAACATTTGAATATCTGGATATGCGGAATCCGGACGTGAAGGTTCCGCCGTTTCAATTGGGAAAAGGTTGCCTGGTCGATCAGTTGGTCGGACAGTATATGGCCCATATATGCGGTTTGGGATATCTGGGAGATAAGGAGCATATCCGTACGACATTGGGAAGTATCATGAAATATAATTATGTGAAGGATTTCAGCCGTTACTTTAATAATATGCGTTCGTATGTGATGGGAGATGAGTCCGGTCTGCTGATGGCCTCCTGGCCGAAAGGACGACTGGAAGTCCCTTTCCCTTACTTTGCCGAAGTGATGACCGGTTTCGAATATTGTGCCGCTGTCGGCATGATATACGAAAGTATGGAAAAGGAGGCCTTGACTTGCATCCGTGCGATTCGTGACCGTCATGACGGGGCGAAGCGGAATCCGTTCAGCGAGGCGGAGTGCGGACATCACTATGCCCGTTCGATGGCAAGTTGGGCAGCAGTAATCGCGTTGAGCGATTTCCAATATTCAGGAGTGGATCGACGGATGCATTTCACGGACCGGCCAGGATGTTATTTCTGGAGCAACGGTTATGCCTGGGGTACTTGTACCGTTACAGATGATACTGCTACGATCGAAGTCCTGAAAGGTTCTTTACAGTTGGACAAGTTGGTTATTGGAGATAAAGAGAAGCGGTTGAAGAATTTCAGACTTGCTTCAGGGGAAAATCGTATAATAAAATTATCATGAAAAATTCAAGAAGAACATTTTTCAAGCAAGGGCTTGCAGGTGCGTTGGCTTTAGGTTCGGCATCTCTTCCCGTTTCTGCTGCTGCTATGACGGATGGGGTTGGCAAAGCGAAAGCCAAGCGTGTAGTCCTGATATCTCTCGATGGTATCTGTGTGGAAGGATTTCTGAAAGCAAGAACTCCGAATTTGGAAGCCTTGCTGGCTGATGGTTCCCTTTCGCTTGATACGCGGGTGGTTATGCCTTCGGTGACTTTGCCCAATTGGACAAGCCATTTGACGGGAAGTGGTCCGGAACAGCATGGAGTTGTTGACAACAGTTGGGAAATATCCAAATTCAAGCTGCCTGCCATCCATACGGACAGTGATGGTTATTATCCATCGGTATTTAAAATCCTTAAGGATGCAGTTCCGCAGATGAAGACGGCTTTTTATTATAACTGGATAAATCTGTTCTATCCGTATAACAAGAAGTATTTGGATGAAGTCAGCTATTTGGAACAGGATGCTTATGTCCCGAATTATGAAAAGGCATTTTCTTTTCTGAAGGCTAATGAAGGTAATCCCACTTTGGTATTCCTTTATTCCGTGCATACCGATCATGCCGGGCATAAACATAAATGGATGTCTCCGGAATATATCAAGTCTATTGAAGAAGCGGATGTCGAGATCGGGAAATTTCTTGAAAAGATGAAACGGGACGGCTTGTATAAAGACACTCATTTTATGTTCCTGACGGATCACGGAGGTATTGAATACGGACATGGCGGAGTCAGCACGAATGAGATGATTGTTCCCTGGGGGATCACCGGTCCCGGAATACGCAAAGGGTTCAAGATCACGGAACCCAATAATACTGTGAATACGGCAGCTACGATCCTCCGTTTGTTTGATGTGGAGAAACCTTTACCTTGGACAGGGGAGGTATTAAGCTCTATATTCAAGTAAGTTGTATCTGTAAGTAAACCTAAATAAAAAAGAGTATCCGACTTTCCCGGATACTCTTTTTTTATGAATAGTCTGTCTCTTAGTTCTGTTCCTTCAAGATCACGTCATGCGCTCCGCCTTCCACGATACTGGTTGAGGAAACCAATGTGATTTTGGCGTTCTTCTGCAAATCGGGAATGGTGATAGCTCCGCAGCTGCACATCGTGGCGATTATTTTGCCCAATGTGAGGTTGAGGTTGTCTTTCATCTTTCCAGCGTATGGCACATAGCTGTCGACACCTTCTTCGAACTTAAGTGCTTCGCTGCCGCCCATGTCGTAACGCTGCCAGTTCTTGGCGCGGTTCGAACCTTCGCCCCAGTATTCCTTTACGAAATTGTTACCGATTTTCATCTTCTTCGTCGGAGATTCGTCGAAGCGGGCGAAATAACGTCCCATCATCAGGAAGTCCGCACCCATCGCCAAAGCAAGAACCATGTGATAGTCATGCACCAGACCGCCGTCGCTGCAAATGGGCACATAGATACCTGTCTTTTTCATATATTCGTCGCGTGCCTGTGCCACGTCGATCAATGCGGTAGCCTGTCCGCGGCCGATACCTTTCTGTTCACGGGTGATACAGATGGAACCGCCACCGATACCCACCTTGATGAAATCGGCTCCGGCTTCGACCAGGTAGTCGAAACCTTCCTTATCAACAACATTTCCGGCACCGACCAGCACTTTGTCACCATACGTTTTCTTGATCCATTGCAGTGTTGCCTGCTGCCATTCGGAATAGCCGTCGGAAGAGTCGATACACAATACGTCGACACCCGTTCCATATAGTCGCGTGTGTTGATCCCCGCGCCTACGAGCAGTTTCTTATCGCTGCCGGACAACTCTTTCGGATTGTCGCGGTGGCTGTCGTAGTCTTTGCGGAAGACGAAATATTGCAAGTTCTGTTCCTTGTCGATGATCGGCAACGTGTTCAGTTTGTGATCCCAGATGATTTGGTTGGCTTCACTCAATGTCATGCCTAGTTCGCCGACGATCAGTTTGGAGAACGGAGTCATGAATTCTTTCACCTTCTTGTCGGGAGAATCCTTTTCGGCACGATAGTCGCGACTGGTCACCATACCCAGCAATTTACCGTTAGGAGTACCGTCGTCCGTCACACCGATCGTAGAGTGTTCGGTGCGCTGTACCAGAGCGATTACATCTGCCAACGTATTTTCAGGCGTCAGATTGGAGTCGCTGATTACAAAACCGGCTTTGAACTTCTTTACTTTCCGGACCATTTCGGCTTGGCTGTCGATAGGTTGTGAACCGAAGATGAAAGACAGTCCTCCGTTGCGGGCCAGTTCGATGGCCAACTTGGGACCGGACACGGATTGCATGATCGCTGAAACAAAAGGAATGTTTAGTTCGATCGCAGGCTTTTCGCCCACTTTGTGTTTCACAAGCGGAGTTTTCAGCGAAACGTTGGTTGGCACACATTGTTTGGTTGTTAAACCTGGAATAAGCAAGTATTCGCCGAATGTTCTTGATACATCGTTTAAGTAAACTGCCATAGTGTTTATATTTACGGGATGATTTTATTAGGGTACAAAAGTACTCAATTCTCTTGTATCATGTATTGTCGAGACTAAAGAAAATTATGTTTTTGCCTATTTTCTCTCTTTCGTGTATGGGGAAGTCAAGAATATCCGGACATCGGTGCCAGCCCGTATCAGCAACTTTTCCATAATCCGGAGTGTTATATGGATGAAATTAACAAAGGAGGATTATTTATGAAAACAGTAGTGGATAAAGCCAATACTCGCGGGTATGCAAATCATGGATGGCTGAAGACCCATCACACTTTTAGTTTTGCCAATTACTACAACCCGAAGCGAGTACATTTTGGCATGCTTCGGGTCCTGAATGACGACTCTGTCGCTCCGGTGGAAGGGTTCGATACACATCCACACAAGAATATGGAAGTCATCTCTATTCCGTTGAAAGGATATTTGCGTCACGGCGACAGTATCCGGAACAGCGAAGTGATTACTCCGGGCGATATCCAGGTGATGAGTGCAGGTACGGGGATTTTCCATAGCGAGTTCAATGATAGCGGTGAAGAGCAGCTGGATTTCCTCCAGATCTGGGTGTTCCCGCGTGAGGAGAATACAGCACCTCATTATAAGAGCTATGATATCCGCCCTGTTCTGAAGAAGAATGAGCTGGGAATGATGATTGCGCCGGACGGCTCCGCCCCGGCTTCCATCAACCAGGATGCCTGGTTCTCGATGGGTACGTTGGATGCGGGACTGGTGAAGGAATACAAACTGCATGGCAAGAAGAACGGCGTTTACCTGTTCGTGATCGAAGGCGAAGTGGAGGTTGCCAACACAGTCCTTTCCAAACGTGACGGTGCCGGTTTCTGGGACACCGACAGCATTGCCATAGAGGTATTGAAACATGCGACCGTACTTTTGATGGAAGTTCCGATGGAATGATCTTTGTCAAAATGACAAAACGTCAAACAGGCTCCGGTTTCTATTGGCTGTAGCCGGGATAAGGATCGGACGGCTGTGTTTATCGTATTCTCGCGGAGATAAGGATTTCCGTTCTGCCACCGGAATGGAGTCATATGAATCTTTTTGTCTGCTGAAAGGATGCCAATCAGCTTATGTCTGCCGGCCGTGATAGAAATAGTCGAGGATAGCAGGCAAAATGATTATCCGGAACTATCCGTCCGGCAAATGCTTCCAGACAAAATAGAACGTTTCCGGCAATGTTTTTTCTCAAAATAGGGGACCGGATCTTATAAAAGTGCCGACTTTTTTGCATGAAGGTCGGCACTTTTGTTGTAAAAGGTCCTTATCTTTCTGTCTGTATGTGCCTATGTATGCTCGAATACATGCTTATGAAACCTGGAACATATGCCTATGGAGCAGGGAATACATGCAAATGTAGCTTGATTTACCTTGCGGGAGAGTCTGTAAGGGCGGACTTGCTATATTGAAGTGTCAGCCTAATTGTTTGATCGGTAATAAAATGTCCGGTAAGATAGAGACGGGGTGTTATTTTGATTTATCAGAATACTTGTGCTGGCAGAAGTACAGAAAAGCCTTTTCATCCCTTTATAAAAAATCAATCGGAGAAACTTCTTGTTGGAAAGAAAAGAACTACAGTCTTAATAGAACTACGGTATTTTTACAAACCTACCGTGTATTGTGATTGAAAATTCATTAAAAACACATTACCAAACTCTTACCTCGGATATGTTTTAACAATACCATTCAGTTGGGCGTAAAATTAAACAAAAATATCCAAATAAAAAGATTGATTTCCAAAAAGTTTCAAAGGAAGAGACATTGGAAAGTTCTCAAACTGCTTATAATGTACTACTGCAGATATACTTATTTGTTTGGAAAACTTCGTTTGAGGGGATGAAAAGTAAGACCTATATCCGCTTCTGTTAATATTCAAACCATATCATAAAATCCGAAAACAAATACCGTAGTTCTATTAAGACTATAGTCATTTTAACTGCCTGTATTAATTAAAAATAGTTTATATGGACAACTTAAATATATAGGCCTATGAGATAGGAATAGAGAAAACTGACAGAAAGACTTTAAGTCTTGTTTAGAGTGTGATAAGCCTCAGGCTTAGATCGATTTATTATTAACCTTTTTATAATAATACAGAAAATGCAACAAAAACAGAATTGTGGCCATCCTCTAAGAAGGAAAGGTTCAATATCTCGAGTATCGAAAGTCACTTGCGGACTGCTCTTTTGTCTGACGACAGGAGTATTTGCGGCTGGTGAGAATGTTGAATTGTTAACCTCGGATCGGATAGAGAATGCAGTGCCTGATCAAGTAGGAAAGACCGTGACGATTATGGTTCAGGATGAAATGGGACCGGTAGCGGGAGCTAATGTTGTTGTGAAAGGAACTACGAACGGAAATATCTCGGATATGGACGGAAAGGTCGTTTTGCAGAATGTTCCCAACAACTCGACTTTAGTGATTTCCTTTATCGGTTATACAACTCAGGAAGTGAAGGTCAGCAACCAGGCAACCATCCATGTGAAGCTGGTTGAAGATGCCAAAGCATTGGAAGAAGTTGTGGTGATCGGCTATGGTTCTTTGGACAAGAAGCAGGTGACCAGCGCCATCACCTCGTTGAAGGCCGATGACCTGATGGTCGGTGTGAGCGGGGCGGATATCTCGGCGTCCTTGCAAGGCAAGATCGGCGGTTTGGTAATGAACAACTTGGGAAGTGCCAATTCCGGTACGACATTCCAGCTTCGCGGTATGACTTCCATCAATTCAGGAAAAGCTCCTCTTATCGTGATCGATGGTTTTCCTGGTGGCGATATCCGTTCGTTGACGCAGGATGATATCAAGTCTATCGATGTGTTGAAAGATGCTTCTGCCGGTGCTATCTACGGAACACGTGCAGCCGCCGGTGTGATCCTGATTACGACCAAGAGCGGCTCGGATACGAACGGGAAAGTGAGACTCACGTACAGCAACGAGTTTACGAAAAAACAAAACTACAATGCTCCCGAAATGTTGTCCGGCCGTGAATATGCCGAACATAATATCGGTACGGATTACGGTTCCGATACAAACTGGTGGGATGAGTTGATTAATAAGGGCAACTTCTCCCAAAAACACCATCTTGCATTGGAAATGGGTACGGAAAAGGCACAGGTTTATACTTCTTTCTTCTATGAAAAGAACCAGGGTATCGCGTTGCAGGACGAACGTCAGGATTATGGCGGACGTGTGAACGCATCTTTCAAGTTGTTCGATGATTGGCTGGAAGTCCGTCCGGCCGTGGATTATCGCCAGGCTGCCCGTAACAACCACTATCCGAATTTCCAGCAAGCCATGCGTAACAACCCGACCCGCTCGCCGTACGATCCGGATAGCGAAACAGGCTATAACGTATGGATCAACGAATCGTTGGACTATAACGTCGTTGCGGATGCCATGCTGGAAGATTACTACGGATTGGATAAATGGTTCAAGCCGGAAGTAAACCTGAAGTTGAATATCAAGCCTATTCCGGGTTTGAATTACCAGCAGGTTGTCGGGTATGAAAACCGTCAATGGGAATTGCACCAATATTGGCCCAGCACACACCGAAGCGAAATTGACAATTCGCGTAAGGGGCATGCCCACCTGGCTTTCAGCAAGACGGAAAACCTGACTTCGGAAGGATATTTCTCCTATGTAAAAGACTTTAAAGGAGGACATAATCTGAATGCAACGGCCGGTTATTCTTATTTTGAGGTCAACGGGGAAAACTTCGGTATGGACAACTATAATTTCTCGGTCGATGGCATCAAGTACTGGGATATAGGCCAGGGCAGCTACCTGACGGATGGCAAGGCCGGCATGAGCTCCGGCAAATCGGTTACGGAACGTCTGTTCTCTTTCTTTGCCCGTGCCAATTATTCCTACCAGGATAAATATATGCTTTCCGCATCTATCCGGCATGAGGGCTCTTCCAAGTTTGCGGCCGACAACCGTTGGGCGAACTTCTGGTCTGCAACGGCAGGATGGCGTATCTCGAACGAAGAGTTCATGAAAGACTTTGACTGGCTGGACGACTTGAAGATCCGTTTCGGTTACGGTGTGACCGGTAATAATGACTTTAGTGCGACTTATATGGCCAATATGTTAGGCTCGGACACGAACTGGATGATGCCGAACGGAACATGGGCGTACTCATACGGTAAATCGCAAAATGTCAATCCTAATTTGGGATGGGAAGAAAAGAAGGAGTGGAACTTGGGTGTCGATTACTCTTTCTTTGAAGGACGCTTGTATGGATTACATTTCTTCAAAGGATTAATTAGTTCGACTACTATCGGCGTGAGGTGGATAACCTTCTGTTCAGTGTGAAGGTCCCGCAACCACCTTATACGCAGGGCAGCCAGATGCAGAATATCGGTAGTATGGAAAGTAAAGGTTGGGAGTTCGAAGTCGGTGGCGACATTATTCGTACAAAAGACTTCACTTGGTCTTCCAGCATGAACCTGAGCCATAATACCGGAAAGATCCTGACGTTGGAGGGTGACAACTCCTATCATAACGGTAATGGTTTCGTGGCTCCGGGAACTCCGGGCGATGCAGCCCGTATGGAAGCCGGTTCGACAATCGGTTCTTTCTATATGTGGAAGTTCGCAGGGTTCGATGACGAGGGCAGTTTCTTGCTGTATAACAAGGATGGCGAGGTGATCCCGGCTGCACAGAAAACGGAGAACGACAAACAGTATATAGGCAACTATACTCCGAAACTGATTATCGGGTGGAGCCATACCTTGACTTATAAGAACTTCGATTTAGGCATCAACCTGCGTAGCTGGATCGATTTCGACGTGTATAATACGATCAATATGTATTACGGCATCCAGGGACAGGGCAACCTGAATGTTTTGAAAGACGCTTACGGCAAGTTCAACCACATCAAGGGCGAAAAGCAGATTTGCGACTATTTCCTGGAAGACGGTACATTCCTGAAAATCGATGCGATCACGCTGGGTTATACGCTTCCGATGAAGAAGTACACGAACAACCTGATCGACCGGATTCGTATTTATGGTACGGTGGGTAACGTTTGCACGATCACCGGCTATAGCGGCATGAACCCGGAGGTGGATATCACGGGCTGGGATAAAGGAACGGAAAAGTTCTGGAGCGATTTTTATCCGGTCGTCCGTACTTGGACATTAGGTATGCAGTTTAACTTCTAATACAAGATTGTAAGATGAAAAAGAAAAATATATTCCAATTGTTTTTATCCGGAGTGATCTGCCTGCTGTGCACTACTTCCTGTAGTGTCGAACCTGATTTTTATTCGCAGGTGGTTCCGGAGACTTTTTATAGCTCACAAGATGCCGTATGGCAACGTTTCAACCGGCCGTTTACTCACTGGCGCTGGTACATTGCCCATGACAGTCCGCGTTGGTTGTTGCAGGAACTGGGGACGGATGAGTTCTGTCTGCCTACGCGTGGTAGCGACTGGTATGACGGGGCCGTCTATCAGAAATTCCATCATCATGAGTATACGGAAGACATGACGCGTGTCGAGACGGGCTGGACCAACTTTGCGATGGGAGTCGCTTTGGCTTGGGATGCATTGGAAGATTTGGAAAATGTCGATTTCGATGCATTGGGCTTTGAAGAGGGTACGCGCGAATCCATGTTGAACCAGCAACGTACGCTGGCGGCTTCCTTCTATTTGGACGGTTTGGACTTCTTCGGAGGGGTGCCTTTGTACACGACGACCCAGAGCGAAGTGAAAGGACGTTCGACGGATGTCGAGACATTTAACTTCATCGATTCCTTGTTGAAAATAGCCGTTCCGAATCTTCCGATCAAGGAAGAACTGGGCGGGATGGAAACCGGTTCGATCCATCGTGCAGCCGGTGCAGCCTTGCAGGCTCGTTTGTATTTCAATGCCAAGTCTTATATCGGCAAGGAGATGTTTACCGAAGCCGCCCAGATCTGCCAGGACATTATCGACGGTAAGTACGGACAGTATGCATTGGAAACGGATTGGACGAACATATTCGGATTTGACAACGAACGTTGTCCTGAGCTGATCTGGTCCGTACCCAGCCAGAATGCAAAGACCGAGACGGATGCCATGTATTGGGGTATGATGGTTCCTTACAACTATAAGAACTACCTGGGTGGACTGGAAGGTTCCGGTTCGGACAATGCTCTCGGACTGGTGCCGAGTCTCGATCCTACGGGTAAGCGTTATCCATATAAGCTGGGTGGAGCGTACGCGAAGTTCAATGATAAGGATATCCGTAAGCAACCTTATGTATATGAAGGCAATGGCAAATATCGCGGTATGTTTATCGTTGGCGAATTGGTGAATCCGCTGAATCCGGAATGGGTTTGTACGGGTACGCGCGAGTATGCCGGAGAGGTGATCACGGTTGTCGACCAGATCGCTCATTTTGCCAAGGTAGGAAAAGATCCGCTTTATCCGGATGTGGCTTCGTTACCTTCGACGGTTGCGACGGCAGAAGAAAACTCCGGGGTACGTGTGACGAAACGCAGTCCGCGTCCGACTCAGGAAGAGTTCAAGCGGAAAGGCGATCCGGACGTACCTGTGATCCGTTTGGCCGAGATCTATTATATGCTGGCCGAATGCAAGATGCGTGCCGGTGACAAACAGGGGGCTGCCGATCTGATCAATACAGTCCGCAAGCGTTATTTCGAAGACGGAGTGGATCCAGATCCGGTAACGGCTGCTAATCTGGACAAATACCGTATGCTGGACGAATGGCAATTGGAATTCTTGGCCGAAGGACGCCGCCGTACGGACTTGATCCGTTGGGATGCCTATGTGACGGAAGACTGGTGGGATCATAAGGCGACGAACAATCCGAACCTGAATCGTTTCCCGATCCACTACAGTCTGATCGGTGCTAATAACCTGCTGAAACAGAACCCTGGTTACGGCAGTAAGTAGAATGTGAAAGACTACGAAGTATAATTTTACTCTTTAGACCGGGGGAGAGAGGAACAGTCGTCAAAAGGCGACTTCCTCTCTTCTTTTGTTTCATTTCATTTCCTTTTAACGAAAACGATGGGATTATGACTGGGAGGACGCTTGTATTTTGGCTGTTCGTATTTATCGGACTTTGGTTTTTCTTTTGGTCGTTCGGGACTTCCACGTTCCAACGGCAGGAAGAGGTGCAGTTGTTTATTCCCGAATGGGTGGTTATCCGGGATATGCTGTCTGTCCCCGGTGGCTTTTGTACGGTGGTCGGGCAGGCTTTGGTTCAATATTATACTGCTTCCCTGTTTGTCTTGTGTGTTAACAGTATTTTCTTGTGTGTGGCCGGTTTCTTGTGTTATCTGCTTTTGCAGGAAATCGCACCGCGCGGATATAATTTGTTGCTTGCCCTGTTTCCTGTTTTAGGATTGCTGAAGGCCCATACGAGCTCTTTTTACGTGTTGGACGGGACGGTCGGGCTGATCCTGCTTCTGCTATTCTCTTATGTTTTTATCCGTATACGGAGAATGAAGGTGCAGTTGTTTTATGGTGTGGTGAGTGTGTTTCTCGTCTATGGTTTGACTGGCCAGTTGGCGGCACTTTACGGTCTGGTCGTGGTTTGCATGAGTCTTTTGTGCCGAAGAAAGAAATGGTCTGGTTCGCTTGCTGTGTTTTTGGCTGGGGTGTTGTTGGCTTATATCGGTATTCGTTTGGCTATCGGTATTCCGTTGACAGACGGGATTTATTCGGAAAGGTATCAGGAGTCTCAGTTGCAGCCGGATTCTTATGTCTATTTTATCTGGATCCGTTTTGTCATCTTGCTTCTGATTCTGTTTGCAACGGCTTATACGATGAAGGTTCTTCCCAAAGGAAAGCGTTCGGTGAAAGTATTTGTTGCGGGAAGCTTGTTGGTCGTCCTGTTTTGCTTTTCCGCATTTTGTCTGCCCGGACCGTATGAAGTCCGGAACAACCGGATGAACGAGTTGTCCGTTTGGGAGCAAAGGAATGACTGGGACACGATTATCCGCGAACATCCGGAGAAGGAGGTGACGGATTATGTCAGCCTTAACTATTTGAATATGGCATTGGCTCAAAAGGGCGCTTTGGGCGACCGGTTGTTCCATTATGACCAGAAAGGGCCGCAAAGCCTTCTGGCTTCCTGGGACCGGACTTATTATATGAGTTGCCTGTTGAGTGATATCCATTATATGATCGGGGATATCAGCCTTTCGGAAGGATATGCGATGGAAGGCCTGACACTTGCCAAGCGGGGAGGAAGCCCTCGTATGCTTCAACGATTGGTGAAGATTAGCTTGATACGGAGAGATTTTGCTTTGGCGGATAAGTATCTGGGTATACTCGGCCGGTTGCCGGGATATCGGCGTTGGGCGGAAAAATATACCGGCTATGTTCGTCATCCCGAAAGGATCGGGCAGGATGGAGAGCTTGCCGCGAAGACAATACCGGCCTTCCAGCCGGACAATTTGCTTTGCCTGACCGGCATCGACAGCCTTTGGGTTGGACATCTTTCGGAACCAGGCGTAAACCGGGTTGCATGGGAATATTTAGGTTGTTCCTATCTGCTGGCGAAGGAAATGGAGAAGTTCAAGATATTCCTGTCCCATGCCGGTAGATTTTTGCCGGGACAGTCCCTTCCTGTTCATTTTCAGGAGGCGGCATTGGTTTTGGCGACTGAGGACCTTTCTGTCCTTGACTGGGTTTCCATCCGGCCTGAGATAGTGCAACGCTATAAACAATTCCAGAAAGATATTCTGAAGATCAAAAATGGCGCAGACGGGCTGCCTTGGCTTTACCGGCAATATGGAGACACTTTTTGGTTTTATTATTATTGTAAGAATTTGAATGGATAGTCTATGAAGTATTTATATTCTCTGTTGTGGCTTTGTACGGTTTTCTTTTTCTCTTGCAATGGTGGATTGCCCGATGCGGAGGAAACGGAAGGTGAAATAGAAATCTTTCCCGATTATAAAGGGGTCGCAGTCCCTTGTAATATCGCTCCGCTGAACTTCAAACTGAAAGAACCTTGCGAAGCAATCGCCTTATTCTCCGGCAAAGATCAGCAAATACGGGTGGATTCGGATAACGGTTCTTTCCAAATCCCGGAGAAGAAGTGGCGCCGGCTGTTGGACGCATCGGTTGGAGGGAACCTTACGGTCGGGATCTATATATGCAAAGATGACAGATGGTTTCGATATCCTCCTTTTTCCATTCAAGTAATCAAAGATAAAATCGATCCCTATTTGGTCTATCGCCGTATCGCACCAGGCTACCGGATGTGGAACAGGATGGGGATTTACCAGCGTTGCCTGGAGGATTTTACGGAAGAAACCTTTCTCGACAATAAGCAGACGAATAATAATTGTATGAACTGCCATTCCTTCTGTATGCAGAATCCGGATCGGATGCTTTTCCACCAACGTGCGCTACATGCCGGGACCTACATACTGACGGATGGTGATATCGAGAAGCTGGATACGAAGACCGAACGGACTATTTCCGCTTTGGTCTATCCCGCCTGGCATCCGTCCGGGCGATATGTTGCATTCTCGACGAATGATACGAAACAGGATTTTCACCTTTCGGATGCGAACCGGGTGGAAGTGTTCGACAATCGATCGGATGTCGTGGTCTATGATGTGGAGAAACATGAAATCGTAACAGCTCCCCATTTATCTTCGGAGGAGAATATGGAGACTTTTCCGGCATTCTCTTCGGATGGCAGACGGTTGTATTTCTGTTCCGCACCGGCGTGCCGGATGCCTGAGTCATATCGGGAAATCCGCTACAACCTGCAAAGCATAGCTTTCGATCCGGAAAAACGGAGTTTCGGCCAGACGATAGATACGCTTTACAACGCTAATGAGGAAGGACGGAGCGCGAAGCTGCCGAGAGTATCTCCCGATGGCCGTTTTCTGATGTACACGGTTTCGGATTATGGCAACTTCTCGATCTGGCACAAGGATGCGGATTTGCGACTATTGGACATGTTGACAGGTAAAACAGATTCCCTTCTCCAAGTGAACAGCAACGATGTCGAAAGCTATCATTCCTGGAGCAGCAACAGCCGGTGGTTCGTTTTCAGCAGTCGTCGGGATGACGGGCTGTATACACGGCCTTACATTTGTTATCTGGGTGCAAATGGTGTTCCCGGCAAACCTTTCCTGTTGCCTCAGAAAGAGACGGACTATTATGAACGTTCTCTCTTCTCTTTCAATATTCCCGAACTCATTCGCGGTAAAATCAAGGTAGATACTTATAAATTGATCGATATTAGCAAATATGGGGAAGCGGTACGGTTAAAATAATTATATCTTATAATGAATTTTCCCGTAGCAGACATTTCGTCTCCTCGGTGAAAGATGACAGATAATCAATCATGGCGTTTTTCAACACTCCCGTTCGAAAAGACATTCGACACGAGAAAAGACCACCATAAAGCTATGCTTTGGCATCCGTAACCCATAGCTTTACAGAGGCTAAAGCTATGGGTTACGGTTTGCTGGGCGCCTATAGATTTTATTACTTGTCTGTCAAGAAATCGACCATCTGAAGAATGGCTCGTGAGCAAGCCGGGCAGAATGGGGCGTAGTCGCGCATCATACAGTGATCCATCGGGCGATAAATGCCTTTCGACAGGTAACCGCCTCCTTCGAACACGCCGGCTTTGTCCTTATGTCCGGCATCGAGTGGAGTAGGAATAGGAGTGTCTGCGGGCAATAAGTCTTTCCATTTGCTGCCGAAATCGACTAAAGTTGTGATATTCGGTTCCCACGGTTCGTATTTCAGGTTATAGAAATCCTGGTAGGTGACTTCCGAAGAAAAATATTCGTCTGCCAGGCCGGCGAAGCTATGTCCGAACTCATGTGTAAAGACGACAGGTGTCCGTGGGTTGTCGGCTGTCCCGCAGGCATAGAAGTTGTACATGCCGCCACCGCCGTACATATCTGTGTTTATCAGCAGGAATATTGCATCACATGGAACGTTCCAGACGGCATCGCGGATCGATTTCATATCCGGTGTTGTCAGATAACGGTCTACACCGAATGTATAATAACCGGAATTGAGGGCAGTGTTCTTGAAGATACCTTTACCCGAAACATCCGTGCCCGATTCTTCCGATACCAGGCAGACTGCCCATACGTTGAAGTCGTTTCGACGTGTCGTGAAAGGAGGAGTCGCGAACAAGGCTTCTGTAAACCTGTTTGCATCTGCTACGAATTTCTCCTGTTCATCCGCCGTGTATCCTTCAGCAATGAAAACAAGGTCCACTTTTTCTGTCGAGTCGCCGCTTTTCTGTATCTGATGCACTTTATTGGCTTTCAGTTTTCCCCGGTCGATGAAGATACTTTTGGGATCGACCTCTTGTTTCAGCAACGGATGGAATTGCATGTCGGCCTTGTCGCGTGCCGTGATCTCGACATAGACAGGTACTTTCGGGAAAGGAACGGAAGCGCTGTTTGTCCACGATTGTGTTTCTGTCTTGGCCTGTTCTGTCGAGCGCCATTCTTCGAACAACGTATTGAAGCCGCGTGAGTAAATCAGCTTATTCGTAGCTTTGTCATAGACATTAATATAATAACCTCCGTAATTGAACTTATCGATCAGGTTCTTGACCGGACCTCCCCATACCGGTTCTTCACGCAACCCTTGGATAGCAGCCGATTGTGACTTTAGATTACCGCTCAAGGCAAAATCCACCCGGAGACTTTTCTTTTCGAAATATTTGTCGAAGTCACTCTGGGCAAATACGGAGATGTTGCATAGAATGGCAAGAAGTAAAAGTGAAATCTTTGTTTTCATATTAGTATGCGTTATTATGTGTAATTCTTACTCGCAAATATAAGACTTTTTGTAGATTAACCGGTCGATATCGTTTAAATATGTAGCTTTTTTGTTCCTTCTGTTTTCTGCCTGTAACGTAATTGTAAAAAGAATGAAGTGTTGCTGTTATCCGCACCTTCTACTTTTGCGGCGGAAAAGAAAAACAAATAATGAAGCAATTACTACTCGTTTTATTTCTGACTTTGACTCCGGCTGCTTATCTGACCGCTGCGACAGTTAAAGGTTGGGTTAAGGATGCGCAGACCGGCGAAGAACTGATCGGTGCTGCTGTGTATGTGAAAGAAAATCCGGCGATGGGAACGACAGCCGGGCTGGACGGGACATTCGTCCTGAAAGATGTGCCGGAAGGAAAAAACATCACGTTGGTTTGCAGTTATATCAGCTATGAGACACAGGAACAGAACGTAAACACGCTGTCCGGCCGGGATGTACTGTTTAACATGAAGCCTTCGGCCATGAACCTGGAAGGTGTCACGATCATAGCCGCCAATCCGGGACGTACCGAAGCCGGTGCCCGCGGGATTGAGAAGCAGGCGATGAATGTGGTCAACGTCATGAGTGCGAAAGCGATCGAGCTGTCACCGGATATTACGGTTGCCAATGTGATCCAGCGTATGTCCGGCGTGACGGTTGAGCGTAACAGTAGCGGAGAAGGTCAGTATGCCATTTTACGGGGTATGGACAAACGGTATAACTATACGTTGGTGAACGGTGTGAAGATTCCGAGTCCCGATAATAAGAACCGCTTTGTGCCGCTTGATATCTTCCCCTCCGAGATGCTGGACCGTCTGGAGGTGACCAAATCCTTGACGGCGAATATGGAGGGAGACGGCATTGGTGGCGCTGTCAATCTGATCATGAAAGATGCTCCTTCCGAACGCCAATTTACGGCCAACTTGTCTACCGGTTATAACGCGATGTATTTCGGTCGTGACTTCCAATCGTTCAACCGGGGCGGTATCGTAAAGAAATCTCCTTACGAAGCGTTGGGGAAACCGGAAGATTACAAAGTGACGATGGAAGACTTTACGACTTCGAACCTACGGATGAAATGGAAGAAACCGCTGCCGGACCTGACTGCCGGACTTTCGTATGGCGACCGCTTTTTTGATGATAAATTGGGCGTCATGTTGGCGGGGAGTTTTCTGAGTACCAGCCGGGGAAAGGAAAGTCGGCTCTATTATCAACCGGGAACGAGCCATAACGGGATAGAATACCGTAATTATTCATCGGAACAGACACGTATCGGTGTGCATGCCAAACTGGATTACTCCTTGAACGACAACCATAAGCTGACTTGGTATAACGGTTATATGGATATGAGCGAAGCCGAAGTGCGCGATGGGGAAGATGAAAAGGAACGGGCTGTCCGTATGCGTTGGAACCACCAGTATATCATCAATTCGACCTTAAAAGGCGAACATTTGTTTCTGTCTGGCGGAGCGTTGCGGTTGAACTGGTCGGCTGTCTTGTCCAAAGCATTCAGCGAAACGCCCGATAATGCGGAAATATATCTGTTGGGTTCCCACGTGTCTACTACGGATGCAGCCAAACGTCGTTGGGAACATAACTCGGATAAGGACAAAGCCGGATATGTCGATCTGGCATATAAGTTGAAATTGGATGGCGGGGCGGTCCTGGATTTCTCGGCCGGAGGTATGTACCGGGATAAGAAGCGTGACAGTTTCTTTAATGAATATACGTTCAACTCGGCTACCGGTTCCAAGAATCCGCAATATATCAATAAGGACTGGTTTAATTTTGACGAGATACAGTTCGTCCCCCGTCCTTATGGCAACATAGGGGACCCTCTGAATTACGATGCAACGGAAAAGATCGGTGCCGGATATGGAATGGTGAAGTATACCTTGAAGGAATGGGAATTGATCGCCGGGGTGCGTGTCGAGCATACGAATCAGGGATATGTACTGAAATTTCCCCGCGATGTTGATCCGGAAGGGAACCAGGACTATACGGATGTATTGCCGAGTTTCCATGCCAAATACGGTATCCATCGAAATGCCAACCTGCGTTTCTCGTATGCGCGTGCCATCAATCGTCCGAGCTTTTTCGAGATCGTGCCTTACAGCATCATTAATGAAGATTATAAGGAAAAGGGAAATCCGGACTTGAAGCATACGATTGCCGACAATATCGATTTACGTTATGAATTTTTTCCAAAGTCTTCCGAGCAGTTTATGGTCGGCCTGTTCTATAAGAATATCCAGGACCCGATCGAATACGGGTTGTTGAACGAAGGCCAGGATACCTATTATAAACCGATGAACTTCGGTGACGCCAAGAATCTGGGGATGGAAGTCGATGTGATGAAATACTTCAACTGGTTCGGTATTAAGGCAAACTATACCTATACACATTCGAAGGTCACGACAGACAAGCGTATCATGGAAGGATCGGAAGTGAAGTCGGTGCGCCAGTCCCGTCCACTGTTCGGACAGGCGGCCCATGTGGCAAATCTCTCCCTGCTTTTCAAAGAGACCAGACACGGCTGGGAGGGTCAGGTGTCTGCCAGCTATACGGGAAAACGTCTGAGCGACATTTCGAACTGGTATGAAGATGATATATGGGAGGACGGCTACGCCCAGCTGGATGCTTCGATAGAAAAAAGTTTCAAGAACGGCATCAGTATCTTTGGCAAGGCCTCCAACCTGTTGGATATCCCGCTCTTGCGCTACATTCAGAAAGGACCGCATACGGAGAGTGTGGATTCAGACCGGCATAATGGGAATGTGATCGAACGGAAAGAATGGCACGGTCAGTCATTTATGCTCGGCATCCGGTATAAACTTTAACATAGCAATTATATTAATATTTACATTAAGCATTTATTTTATGAAATTCAATGCATTATTAGTGAGTGCAGCCATGATGGTCATGACTTTGGCTGCTTGTGGTGACGATGATCCTGTTAATCCGGATAATAATCAGGGTGGAAATGAAGATACGGAGACTGTGGAGGGGGATGTCGAGGGGACTTGGAAAGCCAATTCCATCATATTGGTATCAGGCCATATCACAGTACCGGCCGGTAAATCCCTGACAATAGAGGAAGGTGTGCAGGTTATCTTTGATGACAAAGGTGTCGGAGCCAACCATGTCCCTGTTGAATTTACGGTAGACGGCAATCTTTACTGTAAGGGAACAGCTGAAAATCCGGTCCTTTTCTCCGTAGCTGAGGAAAATCGCACGAAAGAGAATACGTTTGCCGGCTTATGGGGTGGTATCGTCGCTTCGAACAGTTGCGAGGAAATGTTGATCGACCATACCGTTATCGAATATACGGGTGGCCAAGTGGTGGAAGGTTCTCCGGCTGCGGCCAACGGTGTATATACGGCCGGTGACGACGCTTATCCGCAGATCACGACTAACAATATCAAGGGGAAATATGTCATCACTAATTCTGTTCTTCGTAATGGCTGGTCTGACGGTATTTATTTGATGGGCGGACAGGCAATCATAGCTGGCAATACGTTTGCCGCCAACGGATATGACGGGGCGGAAGCTATCAATGTAAAAGCCGGATGCACGGTGGATGTCGCCGGTAATATCATGTTCAGCCCGAACACTAACGGATTGAAACTGTCCAGTTCAGGCCAGAGCGAAACGCGCGGCCAGGCTAAGGTTCAGGCCTACAATAATACAATCGTCAATGCCGGTTGGCGTCGCGACGGTGAGAAGGGTGGTTGTGTATATGCTGAAAAGAATGTGTTGGCGAATGTTTTCAACAACTTGATGGTAAATTGCAAGTTCCGTGCCATGACTCCGAGCTTCAAGAACCCGAACGACCCGGAAGAGGGTTATAGCGACCAGTCTGTGATCGATTATAATTTTTATGCTTCCGGTAGCCAGAAAAGTGATATTGTATATGAAGAGGAAAGCGGTGTCGCCTATGCATGGGCCGGTTATAACTACGAACATAAGAATTACAACTCCGGAGTAGTGGATGTGCATAGCATTATCGCTACTGAAAATGATTTGAAGGACCCGCTGTTCGAAAACTTTGCCGTTAACGAAGTCGCTTTGACCGAATATGTATATGATGAAGGATGGGATTTCCATGTCAAATCCGGTTCTCCGGTATTGGCAGGCGCTAATAGCGGAACAGATGCCAACTTGGTTCCCTACTTTTCGACAAACGGGCTTTCCGTAAATGGTGTCATTTACCATTCGCCGGCGGTGAAAGCACAATTCGGAGCTTTCGGTTTAAAATAAAAGAACATGATGAATAGAAGAAATTATTTACAGACCTTATCGGCTTTGTTCGCAGTCTCCGCTTTCGGGGGCTGCACTTCTGCCGGTAAGCAGAAAGATGCGTCGAATTCGGAAACGGATATTGCCGGTCCTGCTTTAGCAGGGGAGGCATTCGACGTTCCGGCCGTATCGGAAGAAAGCAAAAATTTTTATCTGGTCAGCGACTTGGGACGGAACGGTTATTATGAACAAAAGACGATTGCCGAGTTGATGGGAAACCTGGCGGAAAAGATAGACATCGAATTTATTGTCGCGGCCGGGGATACTCATCATTTCGAGGGAGTAGCCAGCGTCGACGATCCGTTGTGGATGACAAACTACGAGCTTGTTTACAGCCATCCTGAGCTGATGCTGGAGTGGTTTGCCGTCAACGGGAACCATGAGTATCGCGGTAATACGCAAGCGGTATTGGATTACGGCAAGAAAAGCCGTCGTTGGATCGTCCCTTCCCGTTATTACTCAAAAGTCGTGGAGGCGGGTGAAAATGAGAAAGCCTTGTTGGTATTTATAGATACTTCGCCTCTGATTGACAAATACCGTGAAGATACGGAGAAATATCCCGATGCCGGCAGACAGGATATGGAAGAGCAGCTTCAATGGATCGAAAAAACGCTTGCCTCTTCTGCTGAGAAATGGAAGATCGTAATCGGCCATCATCCTGTCTATGCCGATACGCCGAAAGAGGAAAGTGAACGTGCCGATATGCGTAAACGTTTGGAGCCTCTGTTGGACAGATATGGTGTCGATATGTATTTTTGTGGTCATATTCATAACTTCCAGCACATCCAGCCTGCTGACAGCAAGGTTGACTATCTGGTAAATACATCCGGTTCACTTTCCCGTAAGGTAAAGACTGTCGAGGGTACGAAGTTCTGTAATCCGGAAGCCGGGTTCACTGTAGTCAGCATGGAAGATAGTAAGTTATCCTTTTATCTGATGAATGGAAAAGGGAAAATACTGTACGAGTACAGCCGAACAAGATAATACCATCGAAAAAGAACATATTTATTCCTTGTTAGTCCGGAAATCCCCTTGTATTTCATATGCGAGGCGATTCCGGACATTTCCTTTTGGTTGAAAATATGAATGATTGATTCTTTTGGTTTTGTTGTTTTATTGTCTGATTATTAGTGATTTATTGTACTAATAAAGACGAGGGAAAACCGAACTTATTGTCTTTTTTAAACTAAACGCGTTTTTCCCTGTTTATTAAATAGACACCACATGCCCGGTCCTGGGAATTACTTCTAAACATGACCAAATATAATTTTTAAAATATGACGAAAATAGAAATAAAAGACTTATCGATTCTTTTCGGACCTGAGAAGGCCAAAGCGAAAAAGATGATTAAGCAAGGTAAGAGCAAACAGGAAATTTTAAAAGAAACAGGCTGTACCATAGCTGTCCGTAATGCCAATCTGGAAATAAAGGAAGGAGAGATGTTCGTGATAATGGGGCTCTCCGGTAGTGGTAAGTCGACGTTGGTGCGTTGTATTAACCGGCTGAACGAACCCTCTATGGGAGAGATATGGCTGAGCGGTAGGTACATCACATCTCTGTCGGATAAGGAACTGTTGCAAATACGCCGTAAGGAGATGGCGATGGTATTCCAGCATTTTGGCCTGTTGCCTCACCGGACTGTATTGAGCAATATAGCTTTCGGGCTTGAATTGCAGGGAGTGCCTAAAGAAGAGCGCGAAAAGAAAGCATATGAAAGCATAGCCGTTGTAGGATTGAAAGGATATGAGAACCAGCGTGTGGACGAACTCTCCGGAGGTATGCAGCAGCGCGTCGGACTGGCACGTGCTTTGGCGAACGACCCGGAAGTCCTGTTGATGGACGAGGCTTTTTCTGCCCTTGACCCGCTTATCCGCGAACAGATGCAGGACGAGTTGCTGGACTTGCAGGAGAAGATGAAACGTACCATTGTCTTTATCACACATGATCTGGACGAGGCCATCAAATTAGGCGACCGTATTGCCATTATGAAGGATGGCGAAGTCGTACAGGTCGGGACGCCCGAAGAGATATTGACCGATCCGGCGAACGACTATGTCACCCGTTTTACCGAGAGTGTGGATCGTGGGCGTGTCGTTACGGCCTCTTCCATCATGCTGACTCAACCGATCGTTGTCCGTATCCGCAAAGATGGTCCGGAGGCCATAATCCGCAAGATGAGGGAAAAACGTTTGTATGCATTGCCCGTGATCGGTGCGGACGAGCAGTTCCTTGGTGAAATACGGTTGAAAGATGTGCTGCGGTTGCGTAAGGAAGGGGTGCGGGATATCAGTTCGATTGTCATGAAAGAGGTCCCTTCCGTATTGGAGAGTATGACAGTCGAAGATATGTTGCCCCTCTTGCCGAAAGTCCAGCAGGCTTTGCCGGTGGTCGATGAGAATAACCGTTTGAAAGGTGTCGTATCGACCTCAGCCATCATTATCGAGATGACCGGAAAAGATCAGAAAGAAATAGAAGAAATCATTCAAAACGCAATAGATTTATGATAAATATCGGAAAATATATAGAAATGGCCATTAATTGGCTGACAGAAAACTTTGCTGGCCTTTTTGATGTAATCAACCACATCGTAGGCGGCTTTATCGACGGCTTCCAGGGAATACTGATGTGGGTCCCGTTCTACCTGATGATTGCGGGAATAGCAGCTTTGGCTTGGTGGAAAGCCGGAAAGGGAACCGCTGTCCTGACCTTGCTCGGTTTACTTTTGATTTTGGGGATGGGGTTTTGGGTACAGACCATGCAGACTGTGGCGCTTGTCTTGTCGTCGACGATCATCGCCTTGCTGTTCGGTGTCCCGCTAGGAATCTGGACCGGGCGAAACGATAAGGCGGCTAAGGTGATCCGTCCGGTTTTGGATCTGATGCAGACGATGCCCGCTTTTGTCTATTTGATTCCGGCTGTTCTGTTTTTCGGACTGGGACCTGTTCCGGGTGCTTTTGCCACCGTGATATTTGCCATGCCTCCGGTTGTCCGTCTTACCGGCTTGGGAATCCGTCAGGTTCCGGAAGATATTGTAGAGGCGACCCGTTCGTTCGGGGCCACTTCGGGACAACTTCTTTTTAAAGTACAGCTCCCGTTGGCTTTACCTACCATTATGGCAGGAGTGAACCAGACAATCATGATGGCTCTCTCTATGGTTGTGATTGCGGCCATGATCTCGGCTGGCGGATTAGGTGAGATCGTATTGAAAGGAATCACACAAATGAAAATCGGACTTGGTTTTGAAGGCGGCATAGCCGTCGTGATTCTAGCGATCGTTTTGGATCGTATTACACAGGGCTTTGTGCGTAGAAAGTAAAACAGATAAAAAGAAAAGTATTTATGAGAAGATTGATTATCATTATAAATTTATCCCTTATTGTAGCCTTCATGATGATGTTCGCTGATTGCAGCGATTCCTCGAATGGCAGGAAACAGGTTTCGATCGGTTATGTAAACTGGTCGGAAGGCATAGCCATGAGCTATCTGGCGAAAGTCATGCTTGAGAGCAAGGGGTATGATGTGATGCTGCGAAATGCGGATATTGCACCGGTCTTTGTCTCGATGGCGGCCGGTAAAGTCGATGTTTTTATGGATGCATGGCTTCCGGCTACACATGCCGATTATATAAGGAAATATGGCGATAACTTGGAAGCGTTAGGAGTAGCCTATAAAAATGCCAGGATGGGGCTGGTAGTCCCTTCGTATGTCACGATCCGTTCCATAGAAGAATTGAATGAGCATAAAGAGAAGTTCCGCAACGAGATCATCGGTATCGATGTCGGGGCCGGCTTGATGAATGAGACTGAGCGTGTCATCCGGGAATATCCGGTCGAGCTGACGTTAAAACCTTCGAGCGGTGCGACAATGGTCGCATTTCTCCAGAAATCGATCGAGAACAAAGAGTGGATCGTGGTAACCGGCTGGACTCCCCACTGGATGTTCTCCCGCTACGACCTTAAATTTCTAGATGATCCGCAAAAACAGTACGGCGATGCCGAACAGATTCAGATTATGGCAACCAAAGGCTTTTCTGACAAAGATCCGTATGCAGCCGCTTTTTTCCGGAACTTTTCTCTCGATAATGACCAATTGAGCGAATTGATGGATTTGGTGGAGGCTTATCCGATGTACGAGGAAGAGGGAGCTAAAATTTGGTTATCGGAACATCCGGAAGTGAATGAATTTTTTCCTACATTCGCAGAAAAGTAGAAAAATTGAATTATGAAGGATATCCGGAAAGTTATAGGTTTATTGTTGTGTATGACAATCTGTTGTTATATGACGGGCGAGGAAAAGAAAAATCTGAATATAGTATTTATCGGAAACAGCATAACGCAAGGCGCTTTGTTGGAAAATCCGAGACATGAGGCTCCCCCTGTGAAGGCCGCTTTGTATCTGCGCAGGCAGCCGTCTGTCGGAACTGTCCGCTATTCCAACCAGGGGGTAAGTGGAAGTACGACTTTTGATTTTCTGCCTCAAACCGATTTGCTATTCCCGAAGGTGGTCCGGGTCGCCGACCAGTTCAAAGATGAAACTTGGGCGACTTTGATCTTTTCTATTATGCTTGGGACGAACGACAGCGCTATTACAGGACCGAACGGAGCTCCGGCCTCGCCTGCCAAGTATTATGAGAATATGAAAACGATTATCGATAAGTTGCTGGCACTCTATCCGGAATGCAAGATCGTATTACACCGGCCGGTATGGTACAGCCCGAATACATACAACGGAGCCAAATACCTGGAAGAGGGATTGAATCGTCTGCAAAGTTATTATCCTGAATTACAGGCGTTGGTTCTCGATTATTCCAAACATTTTCCCGGACAGGTCTTTATGGGAGATACGGATGGTTTCGATTATTTCAAGACGCATTATAAAAACGAACTCTTCCCCGAAAAGGGAAATGCAGGAACTTTCTATCTACATCCTAACCGGAAAGGGGCTTCTGCTTTGGGAGAGCTGTGGGGGAAAGCGATACTTGGGGCAATTGACAATTAATAAGAATGTGTCAACTAATTGTCAATTGTCCATTATCAATTGTCCATTGTTTTTATCTTTTGCCCAATCTGTGGTCAAGGATACCAACATGGCATTCGCCATAATTCTTCAACTGTTCTACGATTTCTTTAGCTGTAGATTCTTCTTCAACCTGCTCGCGAACGAACCCAAAGAGGAAGTCTCTTGATGCATGGTCTTTATCTTCTTCTGCGATATCGACCATTTTGTCGATCAGTTCGGAAACGTAGCATTCGTGTTTGTAAACATGTTCGAATAATTCTGTGACGCTGCCCCATGCAGTAGGAACGACATTGATCTGCCCGATTGTGATATCACCACCGCGGTCGATAGTGAAGTCGATCATTTTGTGGGCATGCCCCATTTCTTCTTCTGCTTGCTTTTTCATCCAGTGGGCGAAACCGTTTAATCCCAGTTTCTGGAAGTGCACGGACATGGACAGATACAAGTTGGATGACCACATTTCTGCATTAACTTGTGCGTTAAATGCTTCGGATAATTTCTTGCTTAAAATCATAATTTTATTTCCTTTCTTTCAATTAGATTTATAATACGATACAATGTTTATATAGGCAAAGATATAGATAAAAAGATAATGGTTTGCTTTAACCGGATAATATTTTTCCAATAAAACAAACCATTAGAGCCTTTAGTTTATATGAGACAACAGATTATTTGATTTCGATAATCTTTTCAGCTTTCTTGGCTGCTTCCTCGCTCATTTTCGGGATGATGATGTTCAACACGCCATTCTCGACTTTTGCTTCGATCTTTTCTTTCTCTGCGTTTTCGGGAAGAACCATTGTCTGCTGGAATTTGCTATAGGAGAATTCGCGTCTCAGATAGCGTCCTTCTTTTTTGTCTTCATTCTTTTCTTCTTTTTTCTCCATCGATACGACCAGATTGTCGTTCTCGTCGATGCGGATGTTGAAATCGTCTTTTGTCATACCAGGAGCAGCAACTTCTACCCGATAGTCCTTTTCCGATTCAATCACGTTGATGGCGGGAGCTGTAGAGTTCGCTTTAATCATCCAGTCGTTGTCAAATAAATCATTGAATACATACGGTAACCAATTTTGAC
>ENA-ORTU01000970-ORTU01000970.1-human-gut-metagenome-genome-assembly--contig:-NODE-970-length-31223-cov-3.078029_pt1 | contig 31223 bp, 20 predicted proteins | sample MGYA00241910_ERZ509184 | MGnify/ENA primary metagenome ERZ509184 (study PRJEB26280, sample SAMEA2338847) | human gut metagenome | biome: human gut; feature: human-associated habitat; material: faeces... | reverse complement strand
CTTTCCAAACCTCGACTCGACGAAAAATCTCTCGCCATCCGCTCTTGCTGATTGAATCAGAGATTCCCTTAGCTCTTGACAATCCTATTCTGCGTTCGCTATACTGGAGAAAAAGAGGGTGATATGCATGCAGACGATGCGCGAGGATGCGGAGACAATCCTGCGCGAGGCCGTTGCGGCCGCGCAGCCGGGCCGGCTCGTGCGGGAGGCGCTGGCAGCGGAGCGGCTGACGGGCAGGATCGTGCTCCTTGCGGCGGGAAAGGCGGCGTGGGCCATGGCACAGGCCGCCTGTGCCTGCGTGCCTGTCTGGCGGGGCATTGTCATTACCAAGGACGGCCATCTCGGCGGGGCACTCCCGCCGCTCGAGCTGGCGGAGGCTGGGCACCCCGTGCCGGATGCGCGGGCCTTTGCTGCGGCGCGCCGCGCGCTGGCGCTCACGCAGGGGCTGACGGCGGAGGACACGGTCCTTGTGCTGCTGTCCGGCGGAGCCAGCGCCCTGTTCGAGCTGCCGCTCGTGCCGGAGGCGCGCCTGCGGGAGATCACGCAGCGGCTCCTGCGCAGCGGGGCGGATATCGCGGCGATGAACGCCGTGCGCAAGCGTCTTTCCGCCGTGAAGGGCGGCCGCTTTGCGCAGCACTGCGCCCCGGCGCGCGTTGTATCCATCCTGCTGTCGGACGTGCTGGGCGACCGGCCGGACGTCATCGGCTCCGGCCCCGCCGTGCCGGATCCCTCGACGAGCGGAGAGGCGCTGGAGGCCGCCGCGCAGGCGCGCCTGCTGCCGGATGCCGCGCTGGAGGCCCTGCTCCGGCAGGAGACGCCCAAGCTGCTGGAAAACGCCCGCTGGCATGTGGTCGGCGGCGTGCGGCTGCTGTGTGCCGCGGCAGAAGAGACGTGCCGCAGGCTCGGCTATGCGCCGTTCGTGCTGACGGACCGCCTGAGCTGCGAGGCGCGGGAGGCCGGGCGCTTCCTTTCGGCGGCCGCGCAGTATCATGCGGGCCGCGGGAAGGCGCTTGCCCTGCTGGCGGGCGGCGAGACCGTCGTCCATGTGACGGGCAGCGGCCTCGGCGGGCGGAACCAGGAGCTGTCGCTCGCGGCCGCGCCGGGGCTGGAGGGACTTTCGGACGCCGCCGTGTTCAGCTTCGGCAGCGACGGCACGGACGGGCTGACGGATGCCGCGGGCGGCTATGCCGACGGCCGGACGGCGGCCATTCTGCGCGCTCTCGGCCGCACGGCGGAGGCGTGGCTGGATGATAACGACGCCTGGCATGCGCTGGCGCAGACCGGCGGCCTGCTGCGTACCGGCCCGACGGGCACGAACGTCAACGACCTTTCTGTGCTGCTGATCGGAAAACCGAGGTTGACTTTTTGATAAAATTTAGTAAGATATAGATGAGTTAAGGATACCCCTTCGAAAACAACCCCGGGAGGCTTTTCCAATGAAAAAATGGCATACTGTGCAGGATTATCTGGTCATCGTGTTCTGCGCCTGTCTGCTTGCCCTGAGCTACCACATCTTCGTGTTCCCCAACGAGTTCGCGCCGTCCGGCCTGCCGGGCATCGCGACCATCATCCAGCATGTGTTCCATTTTAAGGTCGGCTATATGACGATCCTCATCAACGTCCCGCTCGTCCTGCTGACGTATTTTATCGTAGACCACCGCTATGCCGTGTTGTCCGCGACGTTTGCAGTCGTGTTTTCCGTCGTGCTGCTGGCGCTGGATTATGTCAACCTCGCGCCGTTTGAGTACCATACGACTACCGGCACGAGCACGATCCTTGCGCCCATCGCGGGCGGCGTCATCAGCGGCTTCTGCTATGGCATGGTCATGCGCCGCGACTCCAGCACCGGCGGCACGGACCTGCTGGCGGCGCTCGTCCACCATGTCCGCCCGGAGATGCATATCATCTGGATCGTGTTTGCCATCAACGCCATCGTCGCGGCCCTGTCCTACTTCGTCTATGATTTCAAGATCGAGCCGGTCATTCTCTGCCTGATCTACTGCTTCCTGTCCAGCCACGTCGGCGATACGATGATCAAGGGCTTCAAGGAGGCCGTGAAATTCGAGATCGTCACGGATAAGCCGGAGGAGCTTTCCGCCGAGCTGCTCAAGCATATGAAGCACGGTGTCACGGAGATCCCGGCCGTCGGCGGCTTCACGCATTCGGACAAGACGCTTCTCATCTGCGTTGTGAACCGCCATCAGATCGTGGCGTTCCAGCGCATCATCCAGCAGTTCCCCGGCTCGTTTGCCTACCTCAGCTCCGTAAAGGAGACCATGGGTAACTTCGCCCACATCAAGCGCTGAAGCGGAAAAGAATCTGCGTGCCCCGGCCCCGGGGCACGCTTTTTGCGTGACTGCCAGCTATGTGCTGCCGATTCGTACAGACTACCGTTAAAACGGCGATAGCCTCCGATTTGTCATTGCGAGGGCGCTTTGCGCCCGTGGCAATCTCGGGAAGGCACTGTCGATTTATACCGACTGCCGGGCAAACGCACGCGCCTTGTAGAGGGCGGCGTCCTCGACGCCCCGCCGCGTAAAGTTACCGTATTCGCCGGGAGTGCCCTGTGATCCGGCCGGATACTGCGAGATTGCCACGTCGCTTCGCTCCTCGCAATGACAAATCCGGAGGCTTTGCGCCGCTGAATTTTTGCCGGGATCATTGCCAGTCTGCAAGGCGCTCGCTGAGCGCCGCTACAGACGCAATCGGCGTTTGCTATTTTAACGACAGTCGGTACAAATCGGCAGTTGGCGCGCCGCCTATAAGCCATAAAAACATCCCGGATGCGGCTGCATCCGGGATCGTGTTTTTCAGTTCAGCAGCAGGACGCTCGCAATGCCGAAGTAGATCAGCAGCGACAGGGCGTCGACGATCGTCGTGATGAACGGGCTTGCCATGACGGCCGGGTCGAAGCCGACCTTTTTGGCCAGCATCGGCAGCACACAGCCGATGACCTTGGCCACGAGTACGGTCAGCGCCATGGTGGCGCATACGACCAGCGCAACGAGGCAGGTGACATCCTCGTTGCCGAGCATCAGCCGGTCGACGAGCATGATCTTGGCAAAGCAGGCGGCTGCCAGCGAGATGCCGCAGAGCACGGCCGTGCGGATCTCCTTCCACACGACGCGCGGCAGGTCGGAAAACTCGATCTCGCCGAGCGACAGCGAGCGGATGACCGTGACGGAGGACTGCGAGCCGGAGTTGCCGCCCGTGTCCATGAGCATGGGGATGAAGGCCGTCAGTGCAACCTGCGCGGCCAGCGCGCTTTCAAAATGCGTGATGATCAGGCCCGTGAACGTGGCCGAGACCATCAGCAGCATGAGCCAGGGAATGCGGTGCTTGAAGAGGTCGAACGTGGACGAGCGGAGATACGTCTTGTCCGACGGCGTCATGCCGCCCATGATCTCCATGTCCTCCGTGGCCTCGTCTTCCATGACGTCCATGGCGTCGTCGAAGGTCACGATGCCGACCATGCGGTTCTCCGTGTCCACGACCGGCAGGGCAAGGAAGTTGTATTTCGAGAACATGCGGGCAACTTCTTCCTGATCGGTGTGCGTATGGACGGAGATGACGTTCGTCTCCATGATCTTGTCGACGGTCTCGTCATCGTCCTGCGCCAGCAGCAGGTCCTTGACGGAGACAAGGCCGATGAGCGTGCGGTTCTTGGTGACGTAGCAGGTGTAGATCGTCTCTTTGTCGACGCCCGTGCGGCGGATGCGGAGGATGGCCTCCTCCACGGTCATGCCGGGGCGCAGCGAGACATACTCCGTCGTCATGATGGAGCCTGCGGAATTCTCGGGGTAGCGCAGGATCTCGTTGATGTCCTTGCGCATGTCGGGGTCCGCCTGTGAGAGGATGCGGCGCACGACATTTGCGGGCATTTCCTCCACGATATCGACGGCATCGTCGACATACAGCTCGTCGAGCACCTCGCGCAGCTCGGAGTCCGAAAAGCCGCGGATGAGCAGCTCCTGCGCGTCCGGCTCCATTTCGACGAACGTCTCGGCCGCCAGCTCCTTCGGCAGCAGCCGGAACAGCAGTGGCAGGCGGGATTCCTCCAGCCCGTCAAAGACCGAGGCGATATCCGCGGGATTCATCGTGGATAGAATGTCGCGGATCGTGGAATACTTCTTTTCCACGAGCAGCGCCTCAAGCGTGCTCTCTACGGTTACGGTGTGATCTGCCATTTTCCGGTTCCCTCCTGATTCTTCATAGTACGGTCAGAGATTCGGAAGCGGGCACGGCAGGCCGAATATCGAATGATTAACGGGAACGCACCGCATGGACGCGGGCGTCCTTTTTCGTACTTCGGCCTACGCCAGTACCATTGCCACTCCCAGCATCCATGACGTTCCCTCCTTTTGGGCTGAAAATTTTTGAAAAGGCCCTATCTCTTATCATATTGCCGCGCGGCGCGTTTGTCAAGCGAAACCGCGGAAAAATCCCTTTTGTTTTTTGCGATCTTATGGTAAAATAGAAGAAAAACCGGAAAACGGAGTGGAAAACCTTGAACACGATCCGCATCTATGAAACGGACTCGCACGCCCGGCGGCTGCAGGCGCGCGTGCTCTCCTGCGAGGAGAGTGAAAACGGCTGGCTCGTGGAGCTGGACCGCACGATCTTTTATCCCACGGGCGGCGGCCAGCCCTGCGACACGGGCACGCTCGGCGGCGCGGACGTCACGGAGACGCTCCTGCGCGGCGAGACGGTGCTGCACCGCTGCACGGCGGCTCTGCCGGTCGGTGCAGACGTGACGGGCGAGATCGACTGGGCGCGGCGGCTGGACCTCATGCAGCAGCACTCCGGTGAGCATCTCGTCTCCGGCCTCATCCACGCGCGCTTCGGCTATGAGAACGTCGGCTTCCACCTCGGCGCGGACCTTGTGACGATCGATTTTAACGGCGAGGTGGACGAGCAGGCTCTGCAGGAGCTGGAGCGCGCCGCGAACGAGGCCGTCTGGGCCGATTTTGCGCCGCATATCTGGTATCCGGAGCCGGACGAGCTGGCGCACCTCCCATACCGCAGTAAAAAGGCCCTGACGGGTGCAGTGCGCCTCGTGCAGTTCGGAGACATCGACCTGTGCGCCTGCTGCGGCACCCATGTGGCCCGCACGGGCGAGATCGGCCTCATCAAGCTGTTCAGCACGACGCATTTCCGCGGCGGCTCGCGCATCGAGATGGCCTGCGGCGGCCGTGCCCTTGCCGTGCTGAACGCCCTTTGCGCCCAGAATCGCGACATCTCCGTCCGCCTGTCGGCAAAGCCCGTGCAGACGGCCGCCGCCGTGGCACGATTGGCCTCCGAGCGGACGGAGGCGCAGCAGCGCGCCGCCGCGCTGGAGGACCGCCTGTTTGCCCTGCTGGCACAGGACGGGCAGACGCTCCGCTTTGAGCCGCCTATGCCGCCGGAGAGCGTGCGCCGTCTGGCGGACGCCATGGTCCGGGTGAACACAGCGCGCTGCGCCGTGTTTGCCGGGCAGGACGGCGCGTGGCACTATGCCATGGCCGACCGGGACGGCGACCTGCGCGGCCTGACGAAGCGGCTCAACGCCGCGCTGCAGGGCCGGGGCGGCGGAAAGCCCGGCTTTGTGCAGGGCTCGCTCGCCGCGTCCCGCACGGACATCGAGGCGTTTTTTACGGCGGAAAGCTGCAGTACGCCTGACCCGGCGTGAGCGCCGTGCCGCTGCGCGCGGCCAGCTCCGAAACGGTCAGAAATTCATAGCCCTGCGCCTGCAGGGCGTCAATGACACGCAGCGCGGCCGTCACGCTCGAGTCCGTCAGGTCGTGCATCAGAATCACGGACCCCGGCTCCGCGTGGCGCAGGATATGTGCCGTCACGGCGTCGGCATCGTGCACGCGCCAGTCCTCCGGATCGACGGACCAGAGGATGACAGGCAGATCGGCGCAGGCCGTCTGCTGCAGCACGGCCGTGTCATACAGCCCGCCCGGCGGGCGCAGCAGCGTCGGCGCGCGGCCCGTTGCCTCCATGAGTTTGCGGCGGGCCTCGGCAAGATCGCGGCAGACCTCGGCACGGCTCATGGAAGTGAAATACGAATGTGTGTCGCCGTGCGTGCCGGTCTCGTGTCCCTCGGCGGCAATGCGCGCGGCCAGCTCCGGATACAGATCGATCCGGTAGCCGCAGAGAAAGAACGTCGCATGCACGCCGCGTGCGGCAAGCCCGTCCAGCAGGCGCTCCGTAAGTGCGCCCGACGGGCCGTCGTCAAACGTCAGCGCCACGCAGCGGGGCTCCGCCGCATGGCCGCGCGGGAGCAGGACGGCCAGCGCGGCAAGCAGGCATAACAGCCGTTTCATGCAGCCACCTCCCAGAACAGAAGAAATTCGTCTCCGGGGTAGTATGCGCGCAAACCGGCGAAATATTGAAAAAAAGGCGGCACCGCATCATGCAGGGAAGATGCAAGGATGCGGTGCAGCCCTGAAAGGAAACGACAATGATCCAGGTGATCTGCCCCGTATGCGGGGCGGCGCTCGAGCCGCAGGGCACAGCATGGCGCTGCGCGCAGGGGCATTGCTTTGATGTGGCAAGGCAGGGTTATGTAAACCTTCTGACGGTGACGCAGAAGCACTCGCGCCATCCCGGTGACACGCGGGAGATGGTCGCGGCGCGGCGCGCATTCCTGGACGCGGGGTGGTATGCGCCCATCGCCAAAACGCTGACGGACCTTGTGCGCCGCTTCTGCCCGGAGGCGGCTTCCGTGCTGGACGCGGGCTGCGGTGAGGGCTATTACCTCTCGCAGCTCGGCTGGGTCCCGGAGCGCTGGGGGATCGATATCTCCCGCGACGCCGTGCGCTATGCTGCCGCGCGTGACCGCGGCGCCCACTGGCTCACGGCCACGGCGGCCCATCTGCCGTTTTCGGACGGCGGGTTCGACTGCGTGCTGTCCATGTTCGCCCTGACGGCCGGGGCGGAGTTCTTCCGCGTGCTGCGGCCGGGCGGCATCTTTGTGCAGGTGCTGGCGGGGCAGGGCCATCTGCCGGGGCTGAAGTCCATCATCTATCCCGCGCATGTAGAGAAGGAAAAGATACTCCACCCGGCGCTGCCGGGCTTTGGGCTGCTGCATACGCAGACGCTGCGCTTTTCCTTCTCCCTGCCGGATGCGCAGAGCGTGCACGACCTGCTGTATATGACGCCGCACGTCTGGCGCATCACGAAGCGAGGCGCCGAGGCGCTGGCGCAGACCGCGCAGCTGACGGATACGGCGGAGGTCATCTTCAACATCTACGGTAGACAAGAGGCCGGGAATCTGCTAGAATAAGGACAAGGATCAAATACGGAGAGTGGAGCATGCTGGATAAGCTGAAACAGGTCGAGGACCGCTATGAGGAGCTGTGCGCCCGCGCAGAGCAGCCGGATTTTTACGCCGACCCGAAAAAGGCGGCGGCGTGGCTGCGCGAGCAGAAGGAGCTGGCCCCCATCGTCGCGGCCTACCGCGCCTACTGCGCGGCGCAGCGGGATATGCAGGACGCGGCGGAGCTGATGGCCGGGCAGGCCGACGCCGAGCTGAAGGCCCTGTGCCAGGAGGAGCTGACCGGCGCAAAGAAGCGCGCCGCCGCGCTCGAGCAGGAGCTGAGAGTCCTGCTGCTGCCCCATGACCCGAACGACGGCAAGAACGTCATCCTCGAGATCCGTCCCGGCGTGGGCGGCGAGGAGAGCGCCCTGTTTGCGCACAGCCTGTTCCGGATGTACAGCCTCTATGCCGCCGCGCGCGGCTGGACCGTGGAGCTTCTGAACTACAGCGAGACGGAGCTTGGCGGCATCAAGGAGGCGGACTTCATGATCTGCGGCGCGGGGGCCTATTCCCGGCTGAAGTTTGAGTCCGGCGTGCACCGCGTGCAGCGCGTGCCCGAGACGGAGTCCGGCGGGCGGGTGCACACGTCCACGGCGACGGTCGCCGTCCTGCCCGAGATGGAGCAGGCCGATGTGGACCTCCGGCCGGAGGACATCGAAATGCAGGTCTACCGGTCGTCCGGCGCGGGCGGCCAGCACATCAACAAGACGTCGTCTGCCGTGCGTCTCATCCACAGGCCGACCGGCATCGTCGTGGCCTGTCAGGAGGAGCGCAGCCAGTTCCAGAACCGCGAGCGCTGTATGATGATGCTCTCCTCGAAGCTCTACCAGCTCGAGCAGGAGCGCATCGAGTCGGCCGTCTCGTCCGAGCGCCGCAGCCAGGTCGGCAGCGGCATGCGCAATGAAAAGATCCGCACCTATAATTTCCCGCAGAGCCGTGTGACCGATCACCGCATCGGCCTGACGCTCTATCAGCTGGATTCTATTCTGAACGGCGGGCTTGACCCGATCCTCGACGCGCTCATCGCGGCGGATCAGGCCGAAAAGCTCCGCCGCAGCGAAAGCAGTGACAAATCATGAAAACACAAATGCTCTCGGTGCAGCGTCCGGAGGACATTGCTGCCGCAGCCGGGCTGCTGCGAAGCGGCAAGCTCGTCGCCATCCCGACCGAGACCGTCTACGGCCTCGGGGCAAACGGGCTGGACGAGAACGCCGTGCTGCGCATCTTCGAGGCGAAGGGGCGTCCGCAGGACAACCCCCTCATTCTGCATATCTCCGAGCCGAAGGAGCTGGAGTCGATCTGCCATGACATCCCCGCGCAGGCGTGGCTGCTGGCGGAGCACTTCTGGCCCGGCCCGCTGACAATGGTGCTGCCCGTCCGCGATCTCGTGCCGAAGCGCACGACGGCAGGGCTGGACACCGTCGCCGTCCGCTGCCCGAAAACGGCCGCGACGCGCGAGCTCATCCGGCTGGCGGGCGTGCCTATCGCCGCGCCGTCGGCCAACCGCTCCGGCAAGCCCTCGACCACGACGGCGGCCCACGTTCTGCATGACATGGACGGCCGCATCGAGGCCATTCTGGACGGCGGCCCCTGCGAGGTCGGCGTGGAATCCACGATCGTCGACCTGACGGGTGAGCGTCCGCGCCTGCTGCGCCCGGGCGGCGTTACGCCGGAGGAGCTGCGCGCTCTGCTCGGCGAGCTGGACATCGACCGCGCCGTGCTCGGTCAGATCTCGAACGACGCCGTCGTGCGCGCTCCCGGCATGAAGTACAAGCACTATGCCCCGTCGGCGGAGGTCTATATCATCTCCGGCAGCAGCGAGGCGGCCGCGCGCTATATCCGCCGCCGCTTCGGCCCCGGCGACGCCGTTCTGTGCTTTGCTGAGGAGCTGCCGCTCTATGACGGCTGCAATCCGACGGCCTACGGCTCCGAAAACGACGTGCGCACGCTCTCTGCCGGGCTATTTGCCGCCCTGCGCGACCTCGACCGGCCGGATATCCGCACGATCTATGCCCGCTGTCCCGAGGGCGGCGGCGTGGCCTACGCCGTCGGCAACCGCCTGAAAAAGGCGGCGGCCTTCCGTGTGGTCGACGCGGAGCACGAGGCATGAAAATTCTCGGAATCACCGGCGGAAGCGGCAGCGGGAAAACGACGCTGCTGCCCGCCGTGGAGCAGCTGGGCGGCCTCGGTCTCGACTGCGACGCCATTTATCATTGCCTGCTCGAAACGGACGATGCCCTTGTCGCCGCCATCGGCGCGCGCTTTCCCGGCACGGTCCGGGACGGCCGGGTCGACCGCCCGGCGCTGGCCGCCGTCGTGTTTGCCGATCCGGCGGAGCTTGCGGCCCTCGATGCCCTGACGCATGAGGCCGTTGCGCGCGAGGTACGGCGGAGGCTTTGGCAGTCGGAGGCACCGTTTGCTGCCATCGACGCCATCGGCCTGTTCGAAAGCGGCCTTGCCGCCCTGTGCGACGAGACGGTCTGCGTGCTCGCGCCCGAGGAAACACGCATCGAGCGGCTCATCCGGCGCGACGGCATCTCCCGCGAGCGCGCTCTTGCCCGCATCCGGGCACAGAAGAGCGACGAGGCCCTGCGGGCCCAGTGCGGCCATGCCCTGTGGGCGGACGCGCCGACGCCGGAGGCATTTCAACAACAATGTGAGCAATTTCTGAAAGGAGTTTTGATGATGGAAGAAACCAAGAAGTTCGAAAAGGAGCGCGAGGCGCTTCTTTCCAACCCCAAGAACGGCTATGACCGCATTTCCGAGGCGGACCTTGCCGCGATGGAGTCCTACTGCAAGGAGTACATGAAATTCATCAGCGACTGCAAGATGGAGCGGGAGGCTGTCAAGTGGACGATCGAGGCCGCAGAGAAGGCCGGCTTCCGGGAACTGAAGCCCGGCATGCAGCTGAAGCCCGGCGACCGCGTCTACGGCAACAACCACAACAAGAGCGTTATCTTTGCCGTCGTCGGCAGCGAGAGTCTGAACGAGGGCACGCACATCTGCGCGGCCCACATCGATTCCCCGCGTCTGGACCTGAAGCCGAATCCCCTGTATGAGGATGCGGGCATGGCCTATTTCAAGACGCATTACTACGGCGGCATCAAGAAGTATCAGTGGACGACGACCCCGCTGGCCATCCACGGCGTCGTGGCGAAGAAGGACGGCACCGTTGTCACCGTGACCGTCGGCGAGGAGCCGGGCGATCCCATCTTCTGCGTGACCGACCTGCTGGTCCACCTGTCTGCTGACCAGATGCGCAAGACGCTGGCCGAGGGCGTGACGGGCGAGAACCTGCGCATCCTGCTCGGCAGCCGCCCGCTGAAGGACGACGAGGGCGCCGACCGCGTGAAGTTCGCCATCCTGATGCTCCTGAACGAGAAGTACGGCCTGACGGAGGAGGACTTCCTCTCCGCCGAGCTGACCATGGTCCCCGCAGGCCCTGCGCGCGAGGTCGGCTTCGACCGCAGCCTCATCGCCGCCTACGGCCATGACGACCGCGTGTGCGCCTATGCAGCCTTCAAGCCGCTGCTGGACCTCGGCACCCCGGTCAAGACGGCTGTGTGCGTGCTGGCCGACAAGGAGGAGATCGGCTCCGTCGGCATCTCCGGCATGCAGAGCCAGTATTTCGAGATGTTCATGGAGGACCTGTGCGAGGCGACGGGCGCAAGCAAGCGCCGCTGCTTCGAGCATTCGTTCTGCCTGTCCGCAGACGTCAGCAACGCGTTTGACCCGCTGTATGCCGAGACCTGCGACCCGACGAACAACACGAAGATCAACTACGGCACCGGCATCTTCAAGTATACCGGCGCGCGCGGCAAGTCCGGCAGCTCCGACGCAGCCGCCGAGGTCATGGGCTATGTGCGCCGCATCTTTGCGAAGCACGACGTCATCTGGCAGACCGGCGAGCTCGGCAAGGTCGACCAGGGCGGCGGCGGCACGGTTGCCTGCTACATGGCAAACCGCAACATCGAGACCGTCGATGCCGGCGTCCCGGTGCTGTCCATGCATGCCCCGATGGAGATCGTCTCCAAGCTGGATACCTACATGACCTTCAAGGGCATGAAGGTCTTCTACGAAGAAAACTGATCTGTCCTGCCCCGCTTTGGAGCTCCAAAGCGGGGCAGCGTTTTTGCACGATGAGTAGCCCCGCCCGGCTCTGCAGGAACAATCGGTACAGGTTGGCGTTAAAATGGCACCAGCCCCGAATTGTCATTGCGAGGAGGCCGCAGGCCGACGCGGCAATCTCGGGAAGGCATTGCCGATTCGCACTGGCTGCCGATAAAAACGCATTGACCAATTGCGTGCGTCTGTAGCGGCGTTCCCTGAGCGCCATGCGGGATGGCAATGATCACGGCACAAATTCAGCGGCGCAATGCCTCCGGATTTGTCATTGCGAGGCCCCGAAGGGGCCGCGGCAATCTCGGGAAGGCAGCTGCGATTTCGCCGGAACCACCCAGTTATCCAACCGGATACTGCGAGATTGCCACGTCGCTTCGCTCCTCGGAATGACAATTCGGGGGCATTCACCATTTTAACGATGCCGTGTACCGGCTGTTAGTGTTTACCAGGCGGTCACTGACCGCCGCTACAGACGCAATCGGTTTGTGCGTTTTTATCGTTGCCCTGTACGAGCTGCAAATGCCTGACACCCCGTTTTACGCGGATTTTACGTCCTGCGGGCGGGAAAAATACGGCGCTGTCCGGGAAAACCCACATTTTTCCGCATGTTTTGCGGCCAAAACGGCGTACAATGGGCGGAAAGCCTGCAAAAGAATAACATCGCAGGAAAAACCGACAAACGCGCCAGAAATTTTTCGGAACAGTTGAAATTTTTGTGCAATGTTGTATAATAAGCATGGACGGATGATTGGAAGGGAGCACTGCTGCGATCAGTGCCCCCGTATCCCCGCAAGCTGAGCAAAGAAGGAGATCACCATGGAACAGACGCTGCATAATGCATTCAAACGTTTCTCTCTCGGCGACGAGCTGCGCGCCTATACCTTCCTGGGCTGCCATGCCGCAGAGCGCGACGGAGTCCACGGCTATGTTTTCCGTGTCTGGGCCCCGCGGGCGCAGGGCGTCAGCGTGACCGGCGACTGGAACTTCTGGAACACCGAGGACCTGCCGATGACGCTCGTCGAATACGGCATCTGGGAGGCCTTTTCCGCCTATGCGCGCGAGGGCGACGCCTATAAATTCTATATCCGCCGCCGCGACGGCTCCACCGTCTATAAATCTGATCCCTATGCCTTCCGCAACTGTGCGCTGCCCGACACGTCGAGCCGTATCTGTACGCTGGACGGCTATACCTGGGGCGATGCCGACTACCGCCGCAAGCAGGGCAAGCGTAAGCTGCTCAACTGCCCGATGAACATCTATGAGATGCACTTCGGCTCGTGGCGGCGCAAGCCGGACGGCAGCCTCTATACCTACGACGAGCTGGCAGATGAGCTCGTGCCCTACCTGAAGGACATGGGCTACACCCACATCGAGCTCATGCCGCTGTCCGAATATCCCTATGAGCCGTCGTGGGGCTATCAGGTCACGGGCTACTATGCTCCGACGTTCCGCTACGGCGAGCCGAAGCAGCTCATGCGCTTTGTGGACAAGTGCCACGAGGCCAGCATCGGCGTGCTGCTCGACTGGGTCCCGGCCCACTTCCCGAAGGACGAGAACGGCCTTTATGAATTCGACGGCACCTGCTGCTATGAGCTGGAAGACCCGCTCATGAACGAGCACCCCGACTGGACGACCCGCATCTTCGACTTCGGCAAGGGCGAGGTGCAGTCGTTCCTCATCTCGAACGCCGTGTACTGGCTGGAGCAGTACCACATCGACGGCCTGCGCGTCGACGCCGTGGCCGCCATGCTCTACCTCGACTACGGCCGCCGCGAGTACCACCCGAACAAGTTCGGCGGCAAGGAGAACCTCGAGGCCATCGCCTTCCTGCGCAAGCTCAACCGCGCGGTGTTCTCCGTGCGGCGCAGCGCCATCACGGCGGCCGAGGAGTCCACGGCCTTCCCGCTCGTGACGAAGCCGGATTACGACGGCGGCCTCGGCTTCCTGTTCAAGTGGAACATGGGCTGGATGAACGACATGCTGCACTATATGTCGCTCGATCCGCTGTTCCGCAAGGGCAGCCACAACGACCTGACGTTCTCCATGACGTATGCCTATTCCGAAAACTTCATTCTCCCGCTTTCGCATGACGAGGTGGTGCACGGCAAGTGCTCCCTTATCAACAAGATGCCGGGCGAATATGACGATAAGTTCAGTAACCTGCGCGTGTTCTACGGCTTCATGATGGGCCACCCCGGCAAGAAGCTCAGCTTCATGGGCAACGAATTTGCGCAGTTTATCGAGTGGAATTACGCACAGCAGCTCGACTGGCTCCTGCTCGACTATGAGCGCCATCGCCAGATGCAGGACTATGTGCGCGATCTGAACCATTTCTATCTGGATCACAGCAGCCTGTGGAACAACGATTCCGACTGGAACGGCTTCCGGTGGATCTCCGCCGACGACCGCGACAACAGCGTTATCGCCTTCCGCCGCATCGATCGCCGCGGCTGCGAGCTGATCGTGATCTGCAACTTCTGCCCGGTCACCCGGACGGATTATCGCCTGGGTCTGCCGAAGCCGGGCGAATACGAGGCGGTCTTCAACAGTGACGAGGTCCGCTACGGCGGCAAGGGAACGGAGCTTCCCGTTGTGACGGCCGAAAAGGAGCCGCTGCACGGCCTGCCCTTCTCCGGCAGCTTCACGCTCGCGCCGCTCTCCGTGGCCTTCTACCGCAAAAAGACAGCCCCGCGCAAGAAAACGGCAAAATCCTGAATGACGAGAAGGAGAAATGACCATGAACTTCCAGAAAAAGCACTGCGTCGCGATGCTGCTGGCGGGCGGGCAGGGGAGCCGCCTGATGGTGCTGACGGAGAACACGGCAAAGCCTGCGGTCCCGTTCGGCGGTAAGTATCGCATCATCGATTTTCCTCTCTCCAACTGCGTGAACTCCGGCATTGACACCATCGGCGTGCTGACGCAGTATCAGCCGCTGGAGCTCAATGAGTACATCGGCAACGGCCAGCCGTGGCGTCTGAACCGCAGCCACTGCGGCGTGCAGGTCCTGCCGCCCTATGCCAAGAGCAAGAAATCCGAGTGGTACAAGGGCACGGCCAATGCGATCTATCAGAACATCGCCTTCATCGAGCGCTATGATCCGGACGATGTCATCATCCTCTCCGGCGACCACATCTATAAAATGGACTATGCCGCCATGCTGCGCTACCACGAGCAGATGGAGGCCGACTGCACCATCGCCGTGCGCACGGTGCCGCTGGCCGAGGCCAGCCGCTTCGGCATCATGAACACCCGGGAGGACGGCTCCATCTACGAATTCGAGGAGAAGCCGAAGCATCCGAAGAGCACGAACGCATCCATGGGCATCTACATCTTCAAGTGGAGCGTGCTGAAAAAGTTCCTCATCGAGGACGAGGAGGACCCGCATTCCGAGAATGACTTCGGCAAGAACGTCATCCCCGCCATTCTGAACGAGGGCTACCGCCTGTTCGCCTATGAATTCCAGGGCTACTGGAAGGACGTCGGCACGATCAGCTCCCTGTGGGAGGCCAACATGGACCTGCTGGGCAAGAACCCCGCCTTCAACCTCTACGGCGAGAAGGGCAACCGCATCTATGCCCGGAACTACGCCATGCCGTCGAGCATCATCGCCCGTGAGTCGAAGAATAAGAACTGCTTCATCGCCGAGGGCTGCGAAATTTATGGCACCATCACGCACTCCATCATCTCCACGGGCTGCACGGTCGACTCCGGCGCCATCGTGGAGGACAGCGTTATCATGCCGAACGTCCATATTGAGTCCGGTGTCATCATCCGCCACGCCATCATCGGCGAGGACTGCCGCATCTGCCGCGGCGCGGTGATCGGCGGCTCGTTCGCCCCCGGTGAGGAAAAGAAGATCAGTGTGGTCGGAAAGGCCAAGACCATTGCCGAGAACACCGCCATCAAGCCGGGCGAGATCTATTGAGAGGGAGGACAAGAACCATGACTACGATGGGCATCATCTTTGCGAACATCTATGACAGCTCCCTCGGTGAGCTGACGAACAAGCGCACCATGGCGTCTTTGCCCTACGGCGGGCGCTATCGTCAGATCGATTTCTCCCTGTCGAACATGACGAATTCTGCCATTCGCCATATCGGTATCATCACGAAGTATAATTATCAGTCCCTTATGAACCACATCGGCTCCGGGCAGGAGTGGGATCTGGAGCTCGGCGAAGGCGGCCTGGAATTCCTGACGCCGTTTGCCATGGGCCACAACGGCAGCTACCGCGGCAAGCTCGAGGCGCTGGATTCCGCCATGAATTTCCTGAAAATCTCCACGGAGGAATATGTCGTTCTGGCCGACAGCGGCGTGCTGTGCGCCATCAATCTGGAAAAGATCGTCGAGGCCCACGCCGCCTCGGGCGCAGACGTCACCGTCGTGGTGAAGGACGGCATCTGCAACGGGCAGAAGCAGCTCGATCTGGCCGTGAAGGTCGACGCGGATGACCGCGTGACGGACGTGGCCGTCGACTACTGCGCAGGCGAGCAGTATCTTGCCTCCATGGGCCTGTTCGTCATCCGCCGCGAGCTGCTCATGCGTGAGGTCACGGAGGCCGTGGCCCACAACCGCTACCATTTCGAGCGCGACCTTGTCATGCACGGCTTCGCAGAGACCGGCATGAAGGTCAACGCCTACCGCTATGACGGCGTGGCACTGTTCAACGAGAGCACGACGGAGTTCTTCCACAACAGCCTCGCCCTCATCCGCCCGGAGATCCGCCACGGGCTGTTCGCCCGCGAGGACCTGACGATCTACACGAAGGTCCGCGACGAGGTGCCTGCCTACTACGGCGAGCATTCCGAGATCGACGACTGCGTCGTGGCCGACGGCTGCGTGCTCGAGGGCTCCGCCGTCAATTCCGTCCTGTTCCGCAGCGTCAAGCTCGGCGAGGGCGCATCCGTGCGCAACAGCGTCATCATGCAGCGCTGCACCATCGGCGAGGGTGCCGATCTGGAGTGCGTCATCATGGATATGGACGTCGTCGTCCGTCCGGGCGCCGTGCTGCGCGGCACGATGGATCATCCGCTGGTGTTCAAGAGAGGAGAGGTCGTATGAGGATCGCAATGGTCGCCTCCGAGGCTGCCCCGTTCGTCAAAACGGGCGGCTTGGGCGACGTGATGCAGGCGCTTCCCAATGCACTGTCCAAGCTGAAGGGCAACGAGATCTGCCTGTTCCTGCCGTACTATAAGCGCATCAAGGAAAACCCGGCCGTCGAAACGGAGCAGGTCGGCTCGTTCTCCATGGAGCTGGCGTGGCGCGAGAGCTATGTCGGCATCCTGCGTCTGAAGTCCCGCCGCAAGAAGCTGCAGGTCTACTTCATCGACAACGACTACTATTTCGGCGCGCGCAGCACCGTCTACGGCGATTTCGACGACGGTGAGCGCTTCGCCTATTTCTCAAAGGCCGTGATGGCTGCGCTGTACTTCCTCGACTTCAAGCCCGATATCCTGCACTGCCATGACTGGCAGGCGGCCATGACGCCCGTGTATCTGCGCGCGCTGTACCATGACTGGTGCCCGCAGACGAAGCTTGTCTTTACCATCCACAACGTGGAGTATCAGGGCTGGGCCGATGCGTCGTTCTTCGACAATATTCTCGGTCTGCCGGATGAATACCGCGCGAGCCTGACGTTCGACGGCGCGATCAACATGATGAAGGGCGCCATTGAGGTCTCGGATATCGTCACGACGGTCTCGAAGTCCTATGCCGAGGAGCTGCGCTATCCGTACTATGCCCACCGTCTCGACGGCGTGCTGCGCAATGCGTGGCTGTGGGGCATTACGAACGGCATCGACACCGACGTCTTTGACCCCGAGACGGACTGCGCCCTGAGCGCGAACTATTCCGCCGCCGATATGAACGGCAAATGGGTCAACAAGCGCGCCCTGCGCGAGGAGATGGGCCTGAGCACCGACACGGACGCTCCTATCCTCGGCATGGTCACGCGCCTGGCCGGGCACAAGGGCATCGATCTGCTGTGCTACATCGGCCAGCGCCTGATGGAGCGCGAGGTCCAGCTCGTCATCGTCGGCACGGGCGAAAAGCAGTATGAGTACGCTCTGAGCGCACTGGCCCGCCAGTATCCCGGCCGCATCGCCGTCCGGCTGTGCTTCGACCCGGCGCTCGCCTCCCGTGTCTATGCGGGCTGCGATATGTATCTCATGCCGTCGAAGTCCGAGCCGTGCGGCCTGTCCCAGCTCATCGCCATGCACTACGGCACCGTGCCCATCGTCGCCTCGACCGGCGGCCTGCGCGACACCGTCCCGCCCTACAATCCCGAAACGGGTGAGGGCCGCGGCTTTACGTTCCAGAGCTACAACGCCGATGATTTCCTCGGCGCCATCGACCGCGCAGCGGGCCTGTATTACGGCGACCGCGACGCATGGAACAGGCTGGCCCGCCATGATATGGAGGGTGACTTCAGCTGGCAGGTCCCGGCCAACGAATATATGCAGCTGTACAGCGAATTGCTCTACGGCAAGCAGTAATAAATCATGATTTCAAACGCTGATTCCGGAATGACGGAAAACTTTAGGAGGCCCCATGAACAAGAAGCAAAATTCCAAACAGAAGATCCAGAAGCTTGCGGAGAATGACGCCCGTCCCGAGCGCGCCATTCAGCCCACGGAGCTGCTCAACGACACGCTGCGCCGCATCTTCGGCTGCGAGCTTGCCGACGCCACCCAGAAGCAGGTCTATCGCGCGCTGTGCATCAGCGTCCGCGAGCTGCTGACGGAGAAGAACCGCGTCTTTGGCAACCGCTGCACCGAAAAGGAGCGCAAGGAAGTTTATTATATGTCGATGGAGTTCCTGGTCGGCACCAGCCTGCGCAACAACCTCTTTAACCTCGGGCTGGAGGCGGAGTTCCGCAAGGCACTGGCCGATGCAGGCTTCGACATCGATGAGATCTATGCCATCGATCCCGATGCCGGCCTTGGAAACGGCGGCCTTGGCCGTCTGGCCTCCTGCTATATGGATGCCGCGACCGGCATGGACTACCCGATGACCGGCTTCTCCATCCGCTATGAGTTCGGTATCTTCAAGCAGAAGATCGTCGACGGCTGGCAGATGGAGTTCCCGGACAACTGGCTCGAGATGGGCGACGTGTGGCTGCAGGCCCGCGAGGACGACGCCGTCGAGGTCAAGTTCGGCGGCGAGGTCCGTGAGTGGATGGACAACGACCGCTTCAAGGTCGCGCAGGTCGGCTACAGCTCCGTCATGGCCGTGCCGTATGACATGTATATCTCCGGCTATGACAGCGATGCCGCCAACCGCCTTGTCCTGTGGAGCGCCAAGCTGCCGCAGAGCTTCGACATGGCTGCGTTCTCCCGCGGCGACTATGTCCGCGCCCTCGAGCGCAACGCCATGGCCGAGACCATCTCGAAGGTCCTCTATCCGGCAGACGACCACATTCAGGGCAAGCGCCTGCGCCTGAAGCAGCAGTACCTGCTCGTCTCCGCCTCGCTGCAGAGCATCCTGAAGAAGCACTATAAGAAATACCGCACCTACACGAACCTGCCGGAAAAGGTCGCCATCCACATCAACGACACCCATCCGGCCCTGTGTGTGCCGGAGCTGATGCGCCTGCTCATCGATGAGCACGACTTCGGCTGGGACGAGGCGTGGGACATCACCTGCCGCACGCTGTCCTATACGAACCACACCGTTATGAGCGAGGCGCTTGAGCGCTGGAACGTCGACCTGTTCCGGGAGCAGCTGCCGCGCGTCTACTCCATCTGTCAGGAGATCAACCGCCGCCTCATCGAGCACCTGTGCGCCGTCTACCCGAACGACTGGGGCAAGATCAACTACATGGCCGTCATCGCGAACAACGAGGTCCGCATGGCGAACCTCTGCCTTGCCGCCTGCCACAAGGTCAACGGCGTTTCCAAGCTGCACACGGACATCCTGCGCAACGGCATCTTCCGCGACTACTGCCAGATCACGCCGGAGCGCTTCCTGAACGTGACGAACGGCATCGCCTATCGCCGTTGGCTGTGCCAGTCCGATCCGCTGCTGACGGATTATCTCAAGCAGCTCATCGGCGGCGACTTCCTGCGGGATGCCCGCGCACTCGAGAAGCTCCTGCCGTATCAGAATGACGAAAAGGTGCTTGCGGACCTCATGGCCATCAAGCGCAAGAACAAGGAGCGCCTCGCCGCTCTCATCGAGAACCAGAACGGCGTGCGCGTCGACCCGGATTCCATTTTCGATATCCAGATCAAGCGCCTGCATGAGTACAAGCGCCAGCTGCTCAACATCCTGCATGTTCTGTATCTCTACCGCCAGATCAAGGCCAATCCGCACGGCGATTTCATGCCCCGCACGTTCATCTTCGCGGCCAAGGCCTCCGCGGGCTATATCCGCGCCAAGCAGATCATCAGCCTCATCGTCGCTGCGTCGAAGCTCATCAATAATGACCCGGACGTCAACGACAAGCTGAAGGTCGTCTTCCTCGAGGACTATAAGGTCTCCCTTGCGGAGATCATCATCCCAGCCGCCGATATCTCCGAGCAGATCTCCATCGCGGGCAAGGAGGCCTCCGGCACCGGCAACATGAAGCTCATGATCAACGGCGCCGTGACCATCGGCACGCTCGACGGCGCGAACGTCGAGATCCACGAGCAGGTCGGCGACGAGAACATCTTCCTCTTCGGCATGAAGGCCCATGAGGTCGAGGAGCTGTGGCAGCGCGGCTACCATCCGACGGAATTCGTCACGCCGGAGCTGCAGGCCGTGCTCGACATGCTCACGTCCGGCGTGCTCGGCCAACGCTTCGACGATCTGGTCGATTCGCTGCTCACGAACCGCTTCGGCACGGCTGACCCCTATATGACGCTGGCCGATTTCCAGGATTACGCCCGCGCGCAGCGCGATGTCGCCGCGGTCTATCAGGATAAGCAGCACTTTGCCCGCATGTCCCTTATCAACATCGCCAAGGCCGGCATCTTCTCCTCGGACCGCGCCGTCAAGGAATACGCGGACGAGATCTGGAATCTCGACTGAGATGCGCATCCTGTTTGACAGCCGTCAGACGCAGTACAAGACCCCGTTCGGAACGCTCCGGACGGGGGAATGCTGCGTTCTGCAGATCCGCATCCCGACGGAGGTCGGCACGTCCGGCGTCCGCCTGATGCTGGAGGACAGCGAGCACGCTGTGTGCGCCGAGCTGCCGTTTTCCTTCGTCTCGCGCGGCGAGGACGGCTATGAGCTCTGGCGTCTCGAATTCACCCGGCAGGAGACCGGGCTGCATTTTTACTGGTTCCGCATCGACAAGCGCGGCGGCGGCAGCTTCCGCCTGTTCCGTCAGGGGAGCGATACGAATATGGAGGCAGGGGAGAAGTGGCAGCTCAGCGTCATTCCGGCCGATTTTACGGTGCCGGACTTTGCACCGGGCGCCGTGATGTACCAGATCTTCCCTGACCGCTTTGCCCGCAGCGGCAGCTGCGACCTGACCTATAAGCTCCAGCCCTTCTGGGTGCACGAAAGCCCCGATGAGCTGCCGGAGTACCGCCCCGATGCGCACGGGGAGGTGCGGAACAACGACTTTTTCGGCGGAAATTTTGCGGGCATTTGCGAAAAGCTGCCGTATCTGCAGGAGCTGGGCGTCGGCGTTCTCTACCTGAACCCGATTTTCATGGCGTGGTCGAACCACCGCTATGACACGGCCGACTATCGCCGCCCGGACCCCATGCTCGGCACGGAGGAGGACTTCTGCACCCTGTGCGACGAGGCTCACGCGCGCGGCATGCGCGTCATTCTCGACGGGGTGTTCTCCCACACGGGCAGCAACAGCGTCTACTTTGACGCGAAGCATGTGTTCGGCCACGGTGCAGTGTCCGACCCCAATTCGCCGTACCGCCGCTGGTATCGCTTCCACCATTATCCCGACGATTACGAGGCCTGGTGGGGCATCCGCACGCTCCCGTGCGTCGAGGAGCTGGACGAGACGTATCTCCATTATATTATCGAGGATGAGGACTCCGTCATCGCCCACTGGCTGCGCCTCGGAGCGGATGGCTTCCGGCTTGACGTCGTCGACGAGCTGCCGGATGAATTTGTTCGCCGCCTGCGCCGCCGGATGCGGCAGATCGATCCGCAGAGCCTGCTGCTCGGCGAGGTCTGGGAGGACGCGTCGAATAAGCGTGCCTACGGCGTTTCCCGCCGCTATTTTGTCGACGGCGAGCTGGATTCCGTCATGAATTACCCGTGGCGCAACGCCATCGTGGCCTTCCTGACGGATGCGGACGACGGCACGGCGCTGGGCGAAAGCCTGATGACGCTGGCGGAGAATTATCCGCCTGGGGTGCTCTCCTGCGTGATGAACCACCTCGGCACGCATGACACGCCGCGCATCCTGACCGTGCTGGGCGAGCCGTTTTGCGGCACGAAGGACGAGCGGGCGCACCGCCGCATGACGCCGGTGCAGCGCAAGACCGCCCTGATGCGGCTGCGCATGGCGGTCTTCCTGCAGTTTACCCTGCCCGGTATGCCCTGCATCTACTACGGCGACGAGGCCGGGATGGAGGGCTTTGAGGACCCGTTCTGCCGCGCCTGCTATCCATGGGGCCGCGAGGACGAGGAGCTGCAGGCCTATTACCGCATGATGACCGCCCTGCGCGGCAGCAGCGAGGCCCTGCGGCGCGGCGGCCTGCGCGTGCTGGCCGCCGGAAACGGCCGCATCGCTTTTACACGCGCCTTCGGAGATGAGCGCCTGGTCGTGTGCGTGAACCATTCCATCGGGGAGTGGGTCCTGCCTGCAGGCCGCGTCCGCTTTGCCGAAAGCGCGGCACCGTCGCCCACGGGCGAGGTCGTCCTGATGCGCGGCGGCTTCTGCCTGCTGGAACCGTCGGATCCCGAAGCGCATATCTCTATAGAGTAGAAATATCTCCCGGCGACACCCCAAACGATACGAAAGGAGCGATCCCATGAAGTTTTCTGAAATGCCCTATTCCCGTCCCGACCTGGAAGCCATGAAGGCGAACCTGACGGCCTGCACCGAGGCCTTCCTCGCCGCCGAAAGCGCGAAGGAGCAGATCGCGCAGTACGACCGCGTTACGGACCTGTCCGTGGAGTTCAATACGATGGGAAGCCTTGCCAATGCCCGCCATACCATCGACACGCGCGATGAATTCTATGACGCCGAGTCAACGTTCTTCGACGAGAGCTGGCCCCAGCTGAGCGTCTATTTCCAGCGCCTGAACGAGGCCATGCTGGATTCGAAGTTTCGCCCGGAGCTGGAGGCCCATTACGGCAGCCTGCTGTTCCTGAAGCTCGAGATCAGCCGCCGCAGCTTCAAGCCGGAGCTTGTGGAGCTTATGCAGGAGGAAAACCGCCTGACGTCCCGCTATCAGAAGCTCTATGCCAACATGACCGTGGAATTTGACGGCAAGACCATGCCCATGCCGATGCTCGGCAAGTACAAGGTCAGCGCCGACCGCGCCGTACGCCGCGCCGCTTACGAGGCCGAGGGCAAGGTCTTTGATGCAAACCGCGCGGAGCTGGACGAGATCTATGACAAGCTCGTCCACAACCGCAATGCGCAGGGCCGCATGCTTGGCTATCCGAACTTCATTCAGCTCGGCTATGACCGCCTCGGCCGCAACTGCTATGGACAGAAGGAGCTGGCGGCCTTCCGCGACCAGATCGCAAACGATCTTGTCCCCATCATTGCGGAGGTCAAGGAGGCCCAGCGCAAGCGCATCGGCGTCGACCGCCTGTACATTTACGACGACAAGTTCCGCTTCCCGGACGGCAACCCGGCCCCGGAGGGCACGGCGGAGGAGATCCTCGCCGCAGGCCGCAGAATGTATGAGGAGCTCAGCCCGGAGACGAAGGAATTCGTCGACTTCCTCTACGACAACGAGCTGCTCGACGTGCTGTCCCGCGAGGGCAAGGCCCCCGGCGGCTACTGTACGATGTTTGAAAAATACAAGGCTCCGTTTATCTTCTCGAACTTTAACGGCACAGCCGGAGACGTCGATGTGCTGACCCACGAGGCCGGTCACGCCTTCGCATTTTACCGCGCAATGAACAGCGATATCTACCCGGACCTGCGCGAACCGACCATCGAGGCCTGCGAATGCCACTCCATGAGCATGGAATTTCTGACGCAGGATTATCATAAATATTTCTTCGGCGCGCAAACGGCAAAATACGAGCTTGCCCACTGTGAAGACAGCCTCGATTTTATCCCCTATGGCTGCATGGTGGATGAATTCCAGCATTTGATGTATGAAAATGAGGACCTGACGCCGGATGAGCGGCACGGCGTGTGGGAGAAGCTCGAGAAGAAGTACCGCCCCTGGCTGAGCATGGACGGCCTGCCCTTCTACGGCCGCTACGCCCACTGGCAGTGGAAACCGCACATTTATCTCAATCCGCTGTACTATATTGATTATTGTATGGCAGGTACGGTCGCGTTCCAGGTCTGGACGCTCTCTCTGCAGGACCGCAGGGCAGCGTGGGAGAAATATCTGGCCTTTGTCGACCAGGCAGGAACAAAGACGTTCGCCGATTTGTGCCAAAGCGTCGGCCTGCGTATACCGTACGAGGACGGCTGCATCCGCGAGATCGGCTCCGGTATCCGCGACTGGCTCAAGGCGCATGCCCCGGTGGAGGCCTGAATGCACCTTGCATAGTCCCCGAGCGGTGGATGACAGAAAACGTGATTTCCGGCAGGTCGTGTCAGGATGCGCGTATCTTGTGAACATTTCATGAAATCAAAAAAATTATCCACCAGTCTGCTATAAAAATTCACAGAAGATTTTCAAAGGGAAAAAAATTCGTTCTTTTTTGTTGATTCTGCAAGGGAATTGTGTTATAGTATTACCAAACTTTTCAGAAAGCATCCAAGGGTTGTCCGCCGCATACGGACACAAGTGCTCTGCTCGATATTATCTGTGAATATCACAGCATAATATACAAATTTTGTAGGAGGTAACGCAATGAAAAAGAATCTTCTCAAGCTTCTGACTCTGGTTCTCGCTCTGGTCATGGTTGTCACCGTGTTCGCCGGCTGCAAGAAGGCAGACGAAGAAACCGATGCCCCCACGCAGGGCAGCGAAGAGACTCCCACTGAGACGCAGGAGCAGCCGGCTGACGAGTACAAGCCGTCCGCTGCACAGCTCCTGAACGGCAAGGAGTGGGGCAAGGATTACACCGAGCTGTACGACGAGATCGGCGACAAGGTCACGATCGACGACGTGCAGGAGGATCCGACCACCGGTCTGGCTTACGTCGAGTACGAAGGCAAGACCTATGAGCTCGGCATGGACTTCCTGTCCATGGCAATGGTCTACAAGGCCGCTGTTCCCGAGAACTCCCAGTACGAGACCGAAGACGACGTCTACGCCGCCTGGTGGAAGTACTACATGACCCGTTGGAACTATCTCCTCCCGGAGATCCCCCTCTACAGCAACGAGTACTACGATGTTTACAACGCACAGATCAAGGGCGTTGACGAGCATCCGACGAACCCGTACTGGGGCCCGGCAAAGGCTCTGATCGACTGGACGAGTGAGAAGACCGACAAAGACATCATCATCGGCAACACCACCGACCTGTCCGGCAAGTTCCGCTATTCCCCCTTCGGCGGCTCCAACCCCGGTGCTGCTGACCTTGACGTTGACAACCTCATCAACGGCCTGGAAACTGTCGCCACCACCAAGGAAGGCGGCTTCGAGGTCAACAAGACGGTCGTCAAGCAGCTTGACAAGGTTGAGAATGAGGATGGCACCCTCACCTACACCATCACCCTGAACGACGGTCTGCTCTTCAGCGACGGCACCCCCGTCACCGCGAAGAACTATCTGTACTTCCCCATGGTCTTCTCCACCCTCGTCGCCTCCGAGGCTGAGGGCAAGGATCGCCAGGCCGGCCTGACGATGGTCGGCTTTGAGGAATTCAACGCTTACGACGGCACCAACGAGGGCGACGGCGTCTCCAAGACCTTTGCCGGCCTGCGCCTGCTGGCCGACAACCAGTTCTCCGTCACCGTTAAGCCTGAGTATGCGAACTACTACTATGCCATCAGCTATGCCGCCTTCTCCCCGTTCGTCAAGGAACTGTGGTGCGGCGACTACGACATCGCTGACGACGGCGAAGGCTGCTACTTCACCGACGGCTTCTACAACAAGACCGGCGACAGCTTCGACATGGCTGCTCATATCGTTGCTTCTTCCAACAACACCGACACCACCTATGCGTGCTCCGGCCCGTATGTTGTGGAGTCCTATGACGAGGGCGATAAGTCCGCGATCCTGACCCTGAACCCGAACTTCCCCGGCAACTACGAAGGTGCAAAGCCCTCCATCGCGAAGGTCATCTACAAGAAGAGCGTCTCCGCTACCCAGCTCGACGATCTGAAGTCCGGCGGCGTTGACGTCCTCATGGGCATCACCGGCGGTGCCGAGACCGACGAGGCTGTCGCTGCCTGCGACAACTCCAACGGCGCTTTCGTTTACACCCACTACAGCCGCGCCGGCTACGGCAAGCTGCAGTTCCGTAACGACTATGGCCCCGCTCAGTTCACTGCTGTCCGTCAGGCCATCACCTACTGCCTGGATCGTGCTTCCTTCGCGAAGACCTTCACCGGCGGCTACGGCGGCGTTGTTGACGGCGCTTACTACGCCGGCTCCTGGATGTACAAGGAAGCTGCTGCCAACGGCATGCTGCTGAACGCGTATGACACCTCTGCCGATACCGCCATCGCAGTCCTCGAGGCTGACGGCTGGATCTATGATGCAAACGGCGAGCCTTACGTTGAGGGCGTCCGCTACAAGAAGATCCCGGCTGAGTATGCCGACGAGAACGACAAGACCTACAAGTCCATCGACGGCGCTTATGTGACCACGAAGGTCGGCGACGATTACTACATGCCGCTGGTCCTCAACTGGTACGGCACCACCGATAACCCCTTCTCCGATCTGCTGGTCACCGACTTCGAGCAGGGCGCTAACATCGCCGCTGCCGGTATCGTGATCCAGAAGACCACGGGCGACTTCAATCCGATGCTCGACGAGTTCTATCAGCAGGCTGTGTACGGCTTCTATTCCGGCACCCCGATGTACAGCTGCTTCAACTATGCAACCGGCTTCACCTCCGCTGCATACGACTACTCTTACAACTGGTCCATCGATCCCTCCTTCTATGAGAACAACTCCGTTGCTTATCTGATGGACGAGGCCGATATCTACTGGCTGAGCTAATGGCGGCAGGCCCTCAGGCCTGACTGACGCATCAAGTATCCGAGATCACGGGATGGGGGTTCGCCCCCGTCCCGTGATTGTGGATTCAAAACCCTGTGTATCACGGCGCACTGTCAAATAACTTCTTTTCACAGTTATCACCTCTGGCGCGCATGTTTATCCATAGGGTGTATCTGAAAGCCCGCCCTGTGGTTCAGCCCGGTAGAGTGCCGCATTCTTCCCGGATCCGCTCTTGTGCAGAAGCGGCTTTTCAGATACACCCTATCCCCGCGGCTTGCGGTCCCGCCGCAGCCTGATCCTGACCCGCGCAGAAACAGATTGCCCCGTCATGGCAACGGGGGCGATTCTTCCCCCGCGCTGCCAAATCTACTGTCGTGCGGGCGACAGACTGGAGAGTACCTTATGTTCAAATACGTTCTCAAGCGAATCGGCTACATGTTCCTGGTCCTGTTTATCCTGTCGATCGTGATTTTCATGATCTACAACCTGACCCCGAGCAACCGCGCCTTTACCGATGCCAAGGCTGACCAGGTCGCCATGAAGCAGCAGCTCGCCGGTATGTCCGCCGAGGCACAGGCCAAGTGGTTCGAGGAACGGTACGAAATGTATCAGATCAGCTACGGCACCGAAACCAACAACATGATCCTCCGCTATCTGCGCTGGGTCGGCCTGTATCCCTATGCGGATAACCCCTACACTGGCAAGGAAGGCAAGCTCAATGGCCTCCTGCAGGGCAACTTCGGCTATTCCTATCAGTACAAAAAAGATGTAGTTAACGTTGTCGCCGCTCCGATGAAGAACACGATCTTCATCAACATCTTCGCCACGATTCTGGCGCTGGCCATCACCATTCCGCTTGGTATCGCCTGCGCCGTGCGAAAAAACAGCAAATTCGACCGCTTCACACAGGTCTTTACCATCATCGGCTACAGCTTGCCGAGCTTCATTATCTGTATTCTGTTTATCTGGGTCTTCTGCGCTCTGCTCGGCTGGTTCCCGGCCAGCGGTATGAAGACGCCGGGCAGCAGCTACGAGGGCTTCAAGTGGTTCACCGACCGCATGTACTATCTGGCCCTCCCGCTCATCACCATGACGTTCTGCTCTCTGGGCAGCATGACGCGCTACGTCCGTGCCTCCATGATCGATGCTCTGTCCATGGACTGCATCCGTACCGCGCGCGCCAAGGGCGTCAAGGAAAAGACCGTTATCTATTCTCACGCATGGCGCAACGCCCTGATCCCCATCGTCACGATGATCGTCGGCTGGTTCACCAGCATCTTTGCGGGCTCCCTGATCTTTGAAGACATGTTCGGTCTCAACGGCATGGGCAAGCTCATGATCTCGTCCCTGCGTACCTCGGACTACGATGTTACGATCCTGATGCAGTTGTTCTATGTCGTCGTCGCGCTGCTCGGCAACCTTGTCATCGACATTGTCTATGGCCTGGTCGACCCGCGCGTCAGAGTCAACAAGTAAGGGGGTAAGAGCATGAGCAAGAAGAATTCCTCCGCGAAGCGCAGCTGGCTCGGCCGCCTCTTCTTTGGCGGCAGCAAGGGCCTGGCCGATGATATCGAGGCCAAGCGCGCAGCCAAAAACGACGTCGAAGAGATTGTCAGCCCGGTCAAGCAGATCGTCCGCGGCTTTATGGAGCGCAAGCTCGCCGTCGGCGCCCTCTGCGTGGTCATCGCCATGTTCCTGCTGGTCTTCATCGGCCCGCTGTTCATGACGACCTACACTGACACCTATACCGAAGTCACGCAGGCCAACCTGCCGCCCACGATGTCCATGCTCTCCGTCCCGAGCGAGCTGAAGAACGACATCAAGATGATCGACAGCTACGGCAGCTTCTCCGTCGGCCTTTCCAACGCGGGCAAGGTCTACGTCTGGGGCGCAACGGGCCTCGGCACGACGGGCATTGACGTCGCCGATATCCCGGAAGAGGTCCAGAATGAGAAGATCGCCTGGGTCGCTGCCGGTATCGATCACATCGTTGCCGTCGGTGAGAACGGCAAGGTCTACGCCTGGGGCGCAAACAAGCTCGGCCAGTACGGCTACTTTGACCCGGCGGTGAACCCCAACATCGCTCCCGAGCCGGACGAGCTCCTCAACGGCACCATCGATGCCTCCAACATCAAGAAGATTACCTGCGGCTATCAGGCCACGGCCATCCTGATGAACGACGGCACCCTGTATATGTGGGGCAACAAGAACACCTATCAGAACTTCGACACCGTAGCCACGCTGGACGGCAAGCTCACGGATATCGACTTCACGCTGAACTATGTCGTCGCGGTGACGGACGGCAACTCCGTCTACACCGGCAAGCGCGGCCTGTATGATCAGATGCGCGACAACATGGGCTCCGCCACGGTTCCCCTGCGCGAGTTCCTGAATGGCCGCAAGATCACGAGCATCTATGCCACGAGCAAGACGGTCTGCGCCCTGCTCGACGACGGTACCGTCGGCTTCGTCGGCGACTTCGACACGAGCAGCAAGGCCATGCCCAAGCTGCATGAGGGCGAAGAGATCGTCAAGATCGTCTCCGGCACCTATCACTACACCGCGCTGACCAGCGAGGGCCGTGTGTTCTCCTGGGGCAGCAACACCCTCGGCCAGTGCAAGGTCCCCGACGACGCACAGGGCGCGTCCGACATCTTCGGCGGCGCGTTCCAGAGCTACGCGGTCGATTCCAACCACGAGCTCATGGGCAAGTGGGGCCTGAAGGGCTACCTCTTCGGCACGGATAACTACGGCGCGAACGTTGCCCTGCGTATCATTCAGGGCGGTAAGATGACGATGACCATCGGTGCGATCGCCGTTATCATCTCCACGATCATCGGCATCATCATCGGCTGTATCTCCGGCTACTTCGGCGGCAAGGTCGATATGTTCCTGATGCGCTTCACCGAGATCTTCGGCGCCATTCCGTTCCTGCCGTTCGCGATGATCCTGTCCGCCCTCATGGCGCAGATGGACATCAGCGAGAATGAAAAGATCTTCATCCTCATGGTCATCCTTGGCCTGCTGAGCTGGACCGGCCTGGCCCGCCTCGTTCGCGGCCAGATCCTCCTCGCCCGCGAGCAGGAGTATGTCACGGCCGCCAAGGCCATGGGCCTGCGCGAGTCCCGCATCGCATTCCGTCATATCCTGCCGAACATTGTCTCGGTCATCTTCGTCACGCTGACGCTCGACTTTGCGACCTGCATGCTGACGGAGTCCACGCTGAGCTACCTCGGCTTCGGCGTCACCTACCCGCGTCCGACATGGGGCAATATGCTCAACGGCGCAAACAACTCCACCGTCATCAAGAACTTCTGGTGGCGCTGGCTGTTCCCGGCGATCTTCCTTGCGATCACCTGTATCTGCATCAACATCGTCGGCGATACGCTCCGTGACGTCATGGATCCGAAGTCTGACCGCGATAAATAAGGGAGGGAAGAGATATGGCATTACTTGAATTAAAAGATTTGCATACTTTCTTCCGCACGAAGAAGGGTATTGTCAAGGCGGTCAACGGCGTTTCCTATTCTGTTGAGACCGGACGCACGCTTGGCGTCGTCGGCGAGTCCGGCTCCGGCAAGAGCGTCTCCGCCATGAGCATCCTGCAGCTTCTCGACGGCAACGGCTATATCGACAGCGGCGAGATCCTCTTCGAGGGCCGTGACCTCACGAAGCTCACCGAGAAGGAAATGTATTCCGTCCGCGGCAATGATATCTCCGTCATCTTCCAGGAGCCGATGACCAGCCTGAACCCGGTCTTCACCGTGTCCCGTCAGGTCAGTGAGCCGTTCATTATCCATCAGGGCATGACGAAGAAGCAGGCTGCCGCAAAGGTCATTGAAATGCTGGCCGATGTCAAGATCCCGAATCCGCACATCGTCGCCAAGCAGTATCCGCATCAGCTGTCCGGCGGTATGCGCCAGCGTGTCATGATCGCCATGGCACTGGCCTGCAAGCCGAAGCTGCTCATCGCGGACGAGCCCACCACGGCTTTGGACGTTACGATTCAGGCGCAGATCCTGAAGCTCATGAACGATCTGAAGGAAGAGCACGGCACCTCGATCATCTTCATCACCCACGACCTCGGTGTTATCCGCCAGATCGCGGACGACGTGGCCGTTATGTACTGCGGTCAGGTCGTGGAGATGGCGCCCGCCGGTACGATCTTCATGGACGCTGAGTTCTCTCACCCCTACACCGAGGGCCTGATGAACTCCATTCCGCGCCTGAGCACCCCGACGCATACGCGTCTGGACGCCATCCCCGGCGCAGTGCCGCACCCCCTCAAGCTCCCGAAGGGCTGCAAGTTCGCCCCGCGCTGCAAATACGCCACGGAGCGCTGCCTCAATGAGGAGCCCGAGATGATTCACGTCAGCGAGACGCAGCAGGTTCGCTGCTTCTACCCGCGGAAGGAGGACCGGCATGGAAAGAAATAATGTTCTTCTCAAGATCACGGACCTGCGGCAGTATTTCCCGGTCGGCAAAAAGAAGGGCTTGTACGTCAAGGCAAATGACGGCATCAGCCTGAATATCTATGAAGGCGAAACGGTCGGCCTCGTCGGCGAGTCCGGCTGCGGTAAGTC
>ENA-ORTU01000967-ORTU01000967.1-human-gut-metagenome-genome-assembly--contig:-NODE-967-length-31344-cov-7.722618_pt1 | contig 31344 bp, 29 predicted proteins | sample MGYA00241910_ERZ509184 | MGnify/ENA primary metagenome ERZ509184 (study PRJEB26280, sample SAMEA2338847) | human gut metagenome | biome: human gut; feature: human-associated habitat; material: faeces... | reverse complement strand
CTGAGAGGGCGAGCCCGTTTGCCGAACATGATTTTTACTCTTTGTATTGAAAAATCGCGCCGCCCCAGGTCAGGCCGCCGCCAAAGCCGATGCAGGCCAGCGGTCTGCCCGGGGTCAGCTGCCCGCTCTCGGCCAGCTCGTTGAGGGCGACCGGAATGCTGGCGGCGCTGGTGTTGCCGTGGCGATCCATGTTCTTATAAAATTTTGCCGGGTCGGCCTGCAGAGCCTTGATGCAGTGGTCGATGATGCGGCTGTTGGCCTGATGGCAGACCACCCACGACAGATCCTCGAGGGTCAGCCGGGTCTCGTCCAGCACCGTGTGCAGGCACTTGGGCAGGGCATCCACCGCAAAGCGGAACACCGCCTTGCCGTCCATGGTGATGGGGGCAGAGCCTTCCAGACTCGGCCCGCCCGCATGGAGGACATCACTGCCGCGTGCCCCCAGCGTCAACGCAAAGGGGGTATCTGCCAGCCGGAAAATGGCGGCTCCGGCCCCGTCGCCGAACAGCACGCAGGTGGAGCGGTCGGTGGGGTCCATCAGGCGGGAAAGCGCTTCGCACCCGATGACGAGGGCATACTGCCCGCCCAGAGTCGTCAGCATTCCCCGCGCCACAGCCATGCCATAGAGAAAACCGGAACAGGCCGCGTTGATGTCCAGCGCGGGCCGGTTTTCGGGCAGGCCCAGTGCCGCCTGTACCTGACAGGCCACGCTGGGGGTGGCATCCGGGGCAGAAAGGGTCGCGCAGACACAGCAGGCAATGTCCGCCGGGGCAAGGCCGCTGCGGTCAAGGGCCTGCCGCGCAGCCGCAATGGCCAGCGTGGCGGCAGATTCGTCCTCGGTACACCAGTGCCGGGTGCGGATGCCGGTGCGGCTGGTGATCCATGCGTCACTGGTGTCCACCATGCGGCTCAGCGCGTCATTGGTGATCGTCCGTCCGGGAAGTGCCCCGCCGGTGGCGATCAGCTGTAAACCATTCATGCGTTCCTCGTTTCTCCGATCTGGCGGTACTTTTTATAGCGCTGATCGGCCAGCTGCCGGTCGCTCATGCGGCACAATTCTTTCAGGTGGGCGCGCAGAGCGGCATCCATGCGCTCAAACAGGGCCGCGTGGCAGCGCTGGGCACCGCCCACCGGCTCCGGGATCACTTCTTCCACGATGCCGCCGCGGTACAGATCCTGCGCCGTCAGCTTCATCATCTCGCAGGCCTCGCCGCTGCGGGAGGAGTCCTTCCACAGGATGCTGGCAAAGCCCTCGGGGCTCAGCACCGAGTAGACCGCGTTTTCCAGCATGAGGATGTGGTTGGCCACACCCAGTGCCAGCGCGCCGCCGGAGGAGCCCTCGCCGGTGACCACGGCGATGACCGGCACCGTCAGGCCGCTCATCTCCATCAGATTCCGGGCAATGGCCTCGCCCTGCCCCCGCTCCTCGGCATCCTTGCCGGGGTAAGCGCCCGGCGTGTCGATAAAGGTGATGATGGGACGGCCGAATTTTTCAGCCTGCTTCATCAGGCGCAGAGCCTTGCGGTAACCCTCCGGCCCCGGCATTCCAAAGTTGCAGGCCAGATTTTCCTCCAGCGTGGAGCCCTTGCGGTGGCCGATGACCGTCACCGGCATCCCGTGGAAACGGGCCACGCCGCCCAGAATGGCCGCGTCCTCCTTGCACTGCCGGTCGCCGCGCTGCTCAAAGAAATCCGTGAACAGGGCAGAGATCGTCTCGTCGATGTGCGGACGCTCCGGGTGACGGGCCAGAAAGACCCGGTCCTCGGCAGTCAGCGGGCCGCAGGAGCGCAGAATCTCGTCCTCTTCCACCGCCAGCTCTGCCAGTTCGGACGCATGGGCGGTGATGGCCTCCATGTCACTGCCGCTGCCCTTCAGCGCGGCGATCTGTGCGTCCAGCGGGGCCAGCTGCTCCAAAATATCTTTTATCATTCGTGTTTCCCTCCGGCATGAAGCTGCAGGACCTGGATCAGCGTATCCCGCAGCTGACTGCGGGGCACCACCTGATCCACAAAGCCGTGTTCCATCTGGAATTCGCTGCGCTGGAACCCGGCGGGCAGTTTTTCACCGATGGTCTGCTCAATGACACGGGGGCCGGCAAAGCCGATGAGTGCCCCCGGTTCGGCCAGCATGATATCGCCCAGGCTTGCAAAGCTGGCGGTCACGCCGCCGGTGGTGGGGTGGGTCAGCACGCTGACGTACAGCCCGCCCTTTGCCGAAAAGCGCTGGATGGCGGCGCTGGTCTTGGCCATCTGCATCAGGCTGAAAATGCCCTCCTGCATCCGTGCGCCGCCGCTGGCCGAAAAGATGACCAGAGGCAGGCGCTTGGCAGTGGCGTACTCCACGGCGCGGGTGATCTTCTCGCCCACAGCCGTGCTCATGCTGCCCATAAAGAACCGGCTGTCCAGCACGGCTGCCACACAGGCCACGCCGCCAATGCGGCCGACGGCGGTGACAGCAGCCTCGTGCAGGCCAGTCTTGTTCTGGGCGGCGGCAAGTTTTTCCCCGTATCCGGGGAAGTTCAGCACATCCTGCGGATCAAGGTCAGCGTCCAGTTCCCGGAAGCTGCCGTGATCCAGCACCAGACTGAGCCGGTAATACCCGCCAATGGGCATGTGATAGCCGCAGTTGGGGCAGACATACAGGCTTTTGCCCCACAGGGTGCGGGCAGCGCGGCGGCCGCACTGCTTGCACTCCACAAACTGCGGCTCGTGCCAGACAGCTCCGGCATCCCGCTTGGCCTTCAGCTGGAAAGTGCGCTCCCGCATCCGGTTGGGGAGCAGATCTCGGATATCATTCATCGCATGTTTCCTCAGATATGTGCGGTGATGTAGTTGTAGATGTCACCCACGGTCTTGAGCTTTGCCAGCTCCTCGTCCGGGATGGACACACCGCAGGCATCCTCCAGCGCCATGTTCAGCTCCACGGCATCCAGGCTGTCGGCCTCCAGATCCTCGGTCAGGCTGGCCTCCATGGTCACCTTGTCCTCCTCGCAGTTCAGGGTGTCAACAACGATCTTCTTCATTTCTTCAAACGTCATGGTAATATTCTCCTTTGATTGGTTTGTATTTTTATTATCTAAAAAGTTTGAGGTTTCTTGCGAACACGACCATTATATCTGAATCGTCGAATAAGTCAAGAATAATAGCTAAAATATTTTATCTTTTACAATTCTGACACACTTTCCTCCACAGGGGCAGTTCTTCTTTTCCATTGCCCTTTTTCCCCAAACGTGCTAATATGGGTTCAGCACTCAGACAAGAAGGAACGAAAGGATGAATCCCATGAAATTCAGCGAAATGAGTTATACCCGCCCGGACATTGATGCCCTGCTGGGCCAGTGCAAGGCGCTGGCCGCCAAGGCCGCCGGGGCCGCCAGCGGCGAGGAGCTGGTGAATGTTTACTACGAGCAGAGCCGCGCCTTTGCCGATTACAGCACCGCCGCACAGCTGGCAAGCATCCACTACACCTGCGACACCCGTGACGCTTATTGGAAGGCCGAGCAGGACTTCTTTGATGCAAACGGTCCCGCCGTGGAGAACGCACGGGTGGAGATCAGCCGGGCATTTCTGGCCAACGCCCATGTGGACGCGCTGACTGAAGCCTTTGGCACCACCTGCGTGGCTGGCATGAAGAACGCCGTGCTGGGCATGGATGACCGCACCGTGGAGCTGCAGAAGGAGTACAACGCCCTTGTCAGCCAGTACCAGCAGGTGTACGGCGGCGCACTGGTCGAGTTTGACGGCAAGCAGCTGACCATTCCCCAGCTGGGCCCCTATAAGGAGAACCTGGACCCTGCCGTCCGCCGCGCCGCCTACGAGGCCGAGGCCGCGTATTTCGATGCCCACCGTGACGAGCTGGATGGCCTGTACACCAAGATCGTCAAGAACCTGAACGCACAGGCGCAGATCCTGGGCTACCACGATTACAGCGAGCTTTCCTATGTACGGATGAACCGCATCGGTTACGGCCCTGCCGAGATCCGGAAGTTCCGCGACCAGGTGGCCAGCGATGTGGTGCCCGAGCTGAAAAAGGTGATCGAGCTGCGCTGCAAGCGCACCGGCATCTCCCACCTGACCTTCTCCGACCTGCCTGTGGCGTTTCAGGACGGCAACCCCTCTCCCATCCCCGGCTACGATGCCCGGATGGCCGCCGCCCGCACCATGTACCACGAGCTGAGCCCCGAGACCGCAGAATTCATTGACTTCATGCAGGACAATGAGCTGTTCGACGTGGAGAGCCGCCCCGGCAAGATGTCCGGCGGCTATATGACCAGCCTGCCCACCTACAAGGCCCCCTTTATCTTTGCCAACTGGAACAACACTTCTGCTGATGTGGACGTGCTGACCCACGAGTGCGGCCACGCCTTTGAGGGCTATGTGGCCGAGCGTGACCCCAAGGTCCCCGCAGACCTCGAGTGCCCCGGCATGGAGAGCGCCGAGATCCACTCCATGGCCATGGAGTTCCTGACGGCCCCCTGGCACCATCTGCTCTTTGGCAAGGACACTGAGAAATACGCCCTGCTCCACGCCGAGGACAGCTTCCTCTTCCTGGCCTATGGCTGCATCGTGGACGAGTTCCAGCACAGGATGTACCAGAACCCCGACCTCACCCCGGACGAGCGCAACGCCGTCTGGCTGGAACTGGAGCACAAGTACCGCCCCTGGATCGATTTCGACAACCTGCCCTTCTATGGCCGCGGTGCCGGCTGGCAGCGTCAGCTCCACATCTATGAGTGCCCCTTCTACTATATTGATTACTGCCTGTCCACCATGGCCGCGCTGCAGTTCTTCCTGCTGAGCCTCAAGGACCACAAGGATGCCTGGGAGCGCTACCTCAAGCTGGTGCGCCGTGCCGGTCTGGCCAGCTACACAGAGCTGATGCAGACCGCCGGGCTGAAGGTTCCCTTTGAGGATGGCTCGATCAAGGCCATCGCCCAGCAGATGGGCCAGTGGATCGCAGAGCATCAGGTGTAAGGCTTAACCCCCCAGGCTCGCATTCGCTCGCCAGCCCCCCTAGTAGTGGGGCCTTTGGCATATAGGAAAACTCGCAGAGCTTTCCGTAACGCCAGGGCCGCCCCTATTAGGGGCGGTGGCAATGCGAAGCATTGACGGTGGGGTTTACCTCTTGCCAAACCCGCTCTTTTCTATTATTATAGAACCAACAAGATCCCATTGCAGGGTGTGAAAAGGAGCGGTATTGCAATATGGCAGAACAAAAGATCAAGGGTGTCAAAAAGTTTTTTGAGGAGTTCAAGGCCTTTGCTATGCGCGGCAACGTGCTGGATATGGCAGTTGGTGTGGTCGTCGGCTCGGCATTCACGGCAATCGTGAATTCTCTGGTGGGCGATGTCATCAATCCGCTGATCGGTCTGTTCTTCAACAACGACTTCTCTGAAGTTGTTGTCAAGATCGGCGATGTCGATCTGAAGATTGGCTCTTTCATCAGTGCGATCATCAATTTCCTGATCGTTGCCTTTGTGCTGTTCCTGGTGCTGAAGGCCTTCAACGCCGTGTTCAACAAGAAGAAGGAAGAGGCCGAGGAAGCTCCTGCGGAGCCGACCACCAAGGTCTGCCCCTACTGCCAGAGCGAGATCTCCATCAAGGCCGTGCGCTGCCCCCAGTGCACCTCCAAGCTGGAAGGCTTCCCCGAGATCAACGACTGAGTTCCCTGAAAAAGCACAGCGCCCCCGTTCACTGCAAGATCGCAGTGAGCGGGGGCGCTTTCTTGTGAATAGAAGGTGGATTTTATCGCAAGTACAGACTATGGGGATATACAGAGCGGCACAAACTCCATAACCGGAAAGAAAAATTTCCATAAAACGCCAAAAAGCCCTCGGATAAGTCATACCTATACAAGAAAGTTTGAACTTTTCGTGAATTTTCTGTGTTTCGACCATGGACAGGTGGGAACAGTTCTGCTACAATGGGAGCTGTTCTTTCCGCCGGTTCCCACGCGGCGGTTTTTGTTTTTACTATAACACAGGAGGAACTTTCATGTTAGAAAAGATCTTTCACCTGAAAGAAAACCACACCGATGTCAAGACCGAACTCATGGCGGGTGTCACCACCTTTATGACGATGGCCTACATCCTTGCGGTCAACCCCAGCATCCTGTCCGCTTCGGGCATGGATGCCAATGCGGTCCTGATCGCCACCTCGCTGGCATCGTTCGTTGGCACTGCCCTGATGGCTCTGCTGGCCAACTACCCGTTCGCTCTGGCTCCCGGCATGGGCCTGAACGCCTACTTCTCCTACACGGTCGTCCTGACCATGGGTTACAGCTGGCAGCTGGCCCTGATGGCCGTTTTTGTGGAGGGCATCATCTTCATCGTGCTGAGCCTGACCAATGTGCGTGAGGCCATCTTCAACGCCATTCCCATGACCCTGAAGAGCGCTGTCAGCGTGGGCATCGGTCTGTTCGTTGCTTTCGTCGGCCTGCAGAACGCAAAGCTGATCGTGAACAGCGATTCCACCCTTGTTACCTATCAGCACTTCAAGGGCGAGACCTTCCACAGCATCGGCGTGGGTGCGATCCTCGCGCTGGTGGGCGTGCTCATCACCGCCATCCTGCTGGTCAAGAAGGTCAAGGGCGGCATCCTGTACGGTATCCTCATCACCTGGGTGCTGGGCATCCTCTGCGAGCTGACCGGAATCTACATTCCCAACCCCGATGCCGGCATGTACAGCGTCATCCCCACCAGCTTCATCAGCTTCGATTTCTCTGCACTGGGCAAGACCTTTGGTCAGGTGTTCAAGACCGATTTCTCCGGCGTGGGCATCCTGAACTTCTTCGCCGTGATGTTCTCCTTCCTCTTCGTTGACCTGTTCGACACCCTGGGCACCCTGATCGGTGTTGCTTCCAAGGCCGACATGCTGGATGAGGAGGGCAAGCTGCCCAACATCAAGGGCGCGCTGATGGCCGACTCCATCGCCACCTGCGCCGGTGCTGTGCTGGGCACCTCCACCACCACCACCTTCGTCGAGAGCGCTTCCGGCGTGACCGAGGGCGGCCGCACCGGCCTGACCTCCATGACCACCGGTGTGTTGTTCCTGCTGGCCGTGGTGTTCAGCCCCCTGTTCCTGACCATCCCCAGCTTTGCGACCGCTCCGGCCCTGATCATCGTTGGCTTCTACATGATGGGTTCTGCCCTGAAGATCGAGTTCGACGATCCTGCTGAGGGCATCCCCGCATTCCTGACCATTCTGGCAATGCCCACTGCATACAGCATCTCTGAGGGCATCGCCATCGGTGTCATCTCCTGGACCCTGCTGAATGTCATCACCGGCAAGGCCAAGGAGAAGAAGATCAGCCCCCTGATGTATGTGCTGACCGTTCTGTTCATCCTGAAATACGTCCTGCTGTAACAGGCATTTGCAGCAAACAGAAAGCCCCGGCTCCGGCCGGGGCTTTCGTGCGTTTATTGGTTCCCGTGCGGGTGGGCGGGCAGGGTTCAGCCGCCGAACAGCCCGAAAAAGCTGGTGTGCGTCATGCCCAGCACCAGAAACAGAAGAATGAGGGCAAACAGCACCCCAATGATGATGTCCATCTGGTGGACCGTGAGGGGGAATTTATCGTAGAGCTTTTCCTTGGGGTTGACGAAATTCGGGTCGTTGTTGTCCAGCAGAGTCTTTTTTCTCTCAGCGCTCTGGGCTTTGGCGGCGGCAAGTTCTGCCTGCTCCTTTTCCAGCTGGGCCTCCCGCTGGGCAAGCAGTGCCTCACGGCGGGCCAGCTCTTCCTCCCGCTGGGTCTGGTTCATTTCTGCCATGGTGGTATCCTCCGGCGTTTTTTCTACCAGTATACCATAGAATTGTGACAGAAAAAACTCCTCCCGCAAAAAGCGGCCTTATTCCGCCAGCAGATCCTCCACCACATCCATCAGCTGAGACGGATCGAGCTGGCACGCGGTACAGCGCGCGGCCAGGCGAAGGACCCGCACCGGGTCAACGGAGACATCTGAGATGAACCGCAGTTTTCGGTGTCGTCCGTGAGATGTAGAACACGCGGCGATGCCAAAAGATGTATACGCACCACACGCGGGATGATAAAGTCGTTCCATAACACAATGATACCAAAACACACCAATCACCTCTCTATCAAAATTGTCACGCCGCTTTGAAACGGCTGCGTGAATGCAGGTTCGCTGCCCACAAAATGTTCTGACAAAATTTATATACCATCTCTTGGCTTCAAAATAAACAGCCAAAATTTCAAAATTTGGCGGCGTGTTTTGCATGTCCGGTGAAACCGGTGGTGCAGTAAAAATACGAACCGGAAAACAAAAATGAATATTTTTACGGAATATCGTAGAAAATTTAGAAAAAATCAACTTCACGCAGCAACAGATGAAAGAATGTTCCACAGAAAGCCGAAAGCATAAAAGAAAAATCTTTGCCGCAGCTTAACCACTTTTTGACAGAAAAAGTTGCGAAATCGGCCGTAAGATCGAGCTTTCTGATATATCACTTGTTCGCTGTGCGGATAAGGCGGCCTCTTCTGCTTTGCCACAAGATCATCTGTCACAGACCCCGGCACTGCCCTTGTCTGAAATGCTTTCACTCCGGATGTAAACCAGATGAAAAATCCGACGGGCCGTATCACTTGACTTTCCCCTTGCAGGGGAGTATACTCCGGGGCAGTGAAATATTCGGCTATGACGAGAAAGAGTACCCGGAAAGAATGCTGCAGAGAGCTGCCGGATGGTGCAAGGCAGTGCAGGGTGTCCGTGGGAAGATCCTCTCCGAGCTTTCCGGCTGAATGGGCGGCATCTGCGCCCCAGTAAGCGGGAACGGCAGGCCCCCGTTATCACGGGCCGCGCATTGTTGGATGCGCACTGAGGGGCCGGGCTTTGCACCGGCAATAAGAGTGGTACCGCAGAGGATCTACGCCTTTGTCTCTTACAAACCGTAAGGGATAAAGGCGTTTTTATTTGCGGGAAAGCCATTTTCCGGATGTTTCATTGCCTTTGCATCCGCAAAAATCAGGACCTGGAAAAGGAGAGTTTAACATGAAAACACTGGAAAAAGTAAGCGACTTTGTAGGCAAGTATATGGCTGGCATCGTCATTGTGGTGGCAGCGCTGGCCCTGTTCTTCCCCGGCACATTCAGCGTGGTAAAGACCGCATGGGTCAACACCCTGCTGGGCATCGTCATGTTCGGCATGGGGCTCACCCTGAAGCCGGAGGATTTCAAGGTGGTGTTCAGCCGCCCGAAGGACGTGATCATCGGCTGCATTGCACAGTTCACCCTGATGCCCTTTCTGGCATGGGCGCTGACCCAGGTGTTCCATCTGCCCACTGAGCTGGCCATCGGTGTCATCCTTGTGGGCACCTGCCCCGGCGGCACCTCCTCTAACGTGATGACCTATCTGTCCAAGGGCGATGTTGCACTGTCTGTTGGCATGACTGCTGTTTCCACCGTGCTGGCTCCGTTCCTCACCCCGCTGCTCACTCTGCTGTATGCCGGTCAGCGCGTGGAGGTGAACCCCGTGAACATGTTCCTGTCCATCGTCAAGGTGGTGCTGGTTCCCATCGCACTGGGCTTTGTGGTCAATCACTTCTTCCATACGTTCACCCAGAATGCCGTCCGTGTGCTGCCGCTGATCTCCACCACTGCCATCGTGCTCATCATCTGCGCCGTTGTGTCCGCAAACTCTGCCAAGATCATGACCAGCGGTCTGCTGATCCTGGCCGTGGTCATCCTGCACAACCTGCTGGGCTACCTCACCGGCTTTGGCGTGGGCAAACTGCTGAAGCTGGATTCCACTAAGTGCCGTGCAATTTCCATCGAGGTCGGTATGCAGAACTCCGGTCTGGCCACCTCGCTGGCTGCCGCCCACTTTGCACAGTATCCGCTGGCAACCATCCCCGGTGCTGTGTTCTCTGTGTGGCATAACATTTCCGGTGCCCTCCTTGCCAACTTCTTTGCCCGCACTGCAGAGAAGAAGGACTGATGGTTCATAAGAACCTCAACCGCCCGGAGACCTCTCTTACACCTTTCGATTTGCTGAACAAAAACGAGGATACTATAATATCAAAAGGCAGGGTACCATCGTCGTGATGATATCCTGCCTTTGCTCGTTCCTGTTTACCGTTCCGAGCAGTGTCTCCGCAGGAACTTGTTGGGTCGAGGCCCCTCCATCTTGCTGCGCAAGACCGTTCTGTTGCTTGAAATCCCCACTGGGGCGTTCGTTGCTTCACAAACGCGGTTTTGTTGGGGCGTGCCTGCCCCAAACCCTACTTCATAATATCGATCATGACCGATCAACGACTGATTTATAGTAATTGCCAAAGTCTGCAAGTGCATTGACGATTGGTAACATTTCCGTTCCGAGATCGGTCAACCCATATTCTACTTTGGGAGGATTCTCGTGATAATCACGGCGGTAGGCAAGCCCATCATCAATCATCTGTCTTAAGCTCTCGGTCAAAACTTTCTGCGAGATCCCGTCGATGCTTCTTTGCAACTCATTGAATCTCCATGGACGCTCTTTCAGATTGCGCAGAAGCAAGAGTTTCCATTTTCCGCCAATCAGGGATACTGCTGTTGCAACCGGACATTCCGGCAGTTCTTCTTTTGTACGCATATCAGTCACCTCTGTATATAGTATATCACATTCATTTTTGAGTGTACAGTTACAAAAAAGTGCGTACTTGTTTTTGAATGTGTGAGCTTCTATACTTAGCTCAGGCAATGAAAGATTGCGAATCAAAATGGAGGTGCTTACAATGGCAAGCTACACAAAAATGACAGTTGGAAAAGAAAATCGGACGGAGCTTCATGAAAAGCTCGCCCTGACTGGTGCGGAGATCAGCTTGAATACGCTTCCTGCGGGAGCAAATGTTCCGTTTGTCCACTCCCACAAGGCAAATGAGGAAATCTACGGTGTTCTTTCCGGCAAAGGCAAGGTCGTTATCGATGGAGAAGAAATCAGCCTTGCAGCAGGCGACTGGCTGAAGATTTCTCCCGTGGCAAAACGTCAGTTCTTTGCTGCAAGCAATTCTGAGATCACTTATATTTGTATTCAGGTCAAGGAGAATTCTCTCGAAGGATATACTGCAACGGATGCTGTGATCTACTGATAAAACATATCAAAACAAAAGGCAGGATACCACCGTCATGGTGATACCCTGCCTTTGCTTGTTTGTCGCTCTGAGTAGTCTCTTTTCAGAACTTGTTGGGGCAAAGCCCCTCCATCTGCTAACGCAGACCGTTCTGTTGCTCAAACACCCCACTGGGGTGTTTGTTGCTGGCGCAAACGCAAACCTCCGATAAACAAAAACGTACCCGAACCCTTTTCCTAAAAGCGTGAAAGCAAGAACCGCCCCATGGGCAGTTCCCCGATGCGATGAGGATGTGCGGCGAACTTATTCGTTCCAATGTTCAAGTTCTTCAGCGGGGTATGCTTTTGTCCAATGATAGGGCTGCAATTCTTTCAGCTGTACGAATTTGATTTTTTCCTCTTCTGCGGTAACTGCTACCTGCACATCTTCACCCCAGTATCTTAATCTCTCCTGGCAAATACCGCACGGAGACAATATCTGATAGGGGGATTTCTCATCTTTACGGACAAGACACATGCAATGCGTTACCTTTTCATTGAATTTATGTGCTTCAAGCATTGCACCTGTCTCGATACACAAAACAGCAGATGCGTTAGCAGTCTCAATGCTGACACTTGTGTAATAATTTCCATTCGATGTATGCACGACACCAGCACCACCCCAACCGACAGGATACCGTGTTTCAATCAGTTCTACCGCCCTGCGGTACATTTCGTTTTCGATTTCATAGTTTCTCATATAAATCTCCATGCCAACTTCTGAATTGTTGAGCTGAGTATACCATACTCTATGAAGAATAGCAAAAGGCAGGGTACCACCATCATGGCGATACCCTGCCTTTGTTCGTTCCTGTTTACCGTCCTGCATACTCTCGGCATAGAGAACATCTTGTGAAATAAAAAAATACCCGAACCCTTTTTCACAAAGAATCGGGTTCGGGTACGAACTGTATGGTGGACGGTACAGGACTCGAACCTGTGACCTCCTGCACGTCAAGCAGATGCTCTACCAGCTGAGCTAACCGTCCGGATGTCGTATCGACTTGAATATGATACCACATTTTTTGCGCAATTGCAAGGGCTTTTTTGAAAAAAGTCTGCCTTTTCCATTTTTTGCCCCGGAGGATTGGCGCAAAGGCCCCTTTGCGGGGGCTGGCAGGGGAGAGGTGCGCTCAGAGCGCCCGGCGGATGATGTCATAGAGGATGGGCTTCATGTTGTCGATGTTGTCGGGCTTGCCCTCCAACACGGAGGTATAGCACACCGATATGCACATGCTGCCCAGGGCGGTGATGCGCTGGTAGATCTCCCGCTCGGTGCGGCCCGCCATCTCGGGGCTGCACATCACGATCTGGAGGACCTTGCGCATCAGCGGCTCGGCCTCGCCGCTGGCTTCGATCTGATCCAGCCCGGGCCAGACAAAGCTGCGCTCCAGGAAGCGGAGCATCAGGGTGTCCGCGCGCAGGGCTTCGATGATATGGTCGATGACAAAGATCATCTGGTCGGGGAAGCTGGTAAGCTCGGCGGCGTGCTGCTCGGCAGCGGTGCAGGCGTTGTCCAGCAGCTGGTAGCTCACCCGGGCCAGCAGGGCCTGCGTGACCGAACCCTTATCGGCAAAATAGAGGTAGAATGTGCCCTTGCCCACCTTGGCGCGGGAGGTGATATCCTCCACGCTGGTCTTGGAGGTGCCCCGCTCCAGAAACAGCTCGTAAGCTGCATCCAGAAGCGCGCGGCGCTTTTCCTGTTTCTTTCCTTCCACGGTGCTCATAGCTTGCTGTATCCTCTTTTCTGACGTTGTTTTGTCGTGTAAACAATATTTTAGCAGGGAGAAGGGAAGAGCGCAAGAGCAAAAGCCCCCGGACAAGCTATACAATTTTTGCTTTGTGATAAGAAAACTGACTTTTGGTCATTTTTTATCTTGACACCTTGCGTCGATTGGTTATAATAGTGCTTGCTCAGAAATGACCACGGGTCATTTTTAAGGCAGATTCAATCAACTTTCGTATGGAGGGTTCCCATGAAAAAGATCGCACAGAGCATCGTGCGTCTGCGCAAGCTGATCTTAACAGTAGCGGTCCTGCTGTTGATCCCTTCCGCAATCGGCGCGGTTGCTACCCGCATCAACTATGATGTCCTGACCTATCTGCCGCAGGAGCTTGACTCCATGATCGGCGAGGTAGCGCTTGAGGACGACTTCCATCTGGCCTCCACCGGTATGATCACGGTGGAAGGCCTGCCTACCAATGAACTGATCGCCATGAAGAAGGACATTGATGCGGTGCCCGGTGTCACACAGACCTTCTGGCTCAGCGATGTTATCGACCCCAGCATCCCCACCGAGATGCTGCCCGCGGATGTCCAGCAGTTCATGTTCGGCAAAAACGATTCCACCATGCTCATCGTCCGGTTTGATGCGCCCAGCGCCAGCGACGAGACGATGAACGCCGTCCAGCAGATCAAACAGGTGCTGCGGCACGACTGCTACTTTGGCGGCATGAGCGTCATCTTGCAGGATACCAAGGCACTGATCAATGAAGAGATGCCGCTGTACATCCTGTGCGCTGTGGGTGCCAGTATGCTGGTGCTGTTCCTCTCGCTGGAGAGCACCATCACGCCTGTGCTGTTCATGCTGGGCCTGCTGTTCCCCATTGCGTACAACTTTGGCACCAACATCTTCCTGGGTCAGATCAGCTACATCACCCAGGCGCTTTCCACGGTGCTGCAGTTGGGCGTGACGATGGACTTCTCCATCTTCCTGCTCCACCGTTATCAGGAGGAAAAGGAACTCCGCTCCTCCAACGAGGAAGCCATGGTGACCGCCATCTGCAAGACCATGACTTCCATCACCGCTTCCTCCCTGACCACCATTGCGGGCTTCCTGGCACTGTGCGCCATGCGCCTGACGCTGGGCCGCGATATCGGTGTTGTTATGGCAAAGGGTGTGGCGCTGGGTGTCATCTGCACCATCGTCATCCTGCCTGCTTTGATCCTGACCTTTGATCAGCAGGTCGAAAAGTACAAGCACCGCACCATCGTTCCCAAGCTGACCAAGCTCAGCTACTTTGTTTCCAAGCACGCAATGCCCATCGTGGTCGTCTTTCTTGTGCTGCTGGTGCCCTTTGTGGTGGCCCAGCAAAAGACCGAGGTCTACTACACCCTGTTCGACTCGCTGCCCCAGGATCTGACCGGCATCGTTGGCACCAACAAGCTGGGCGAGGACTTTGGCATGACCACCTCCCACTTTATTCTGGTGGATGAGGACCTGACCGCAACGCAGGTATCTGACCTTTGCGATGAGCTCAAGGATGTGGACGGCATCACTCAGGTGGTGAGCCTGGATTCCATCACCGGCCCGGGCTTCCAGACCGAACTGCTGCCCGACAGCGTGACCGAGATCCTGCAGTCCGGCGGCTACAAGCTCATTCTGGCCAACAGCTCCTATAAGACCGGCACCGATGCCATCAATAACCAGCTGACCGAGATGAACGACCTTATCAAGGCGGTTGACCCCAACGGTGTCATCACCGGCGAGGGTGCCATGACCAAGGACCTGATCGAGGTCGCGGATGTGGATTTCAAGAACGTCAACGTCTGGTCGATCATGGCAGTCGCTGCCATCATCCTGATCTCCTTCCGGAGCCTGTCCATCCCTGTGCTGCTGGTTGCCAGCATCGAGGCCGCCATCTCCATCAATATGGGCATCCCGTACTTCACCGGTACCCAGCTGCCCTTCATCGCCAGCATCGTCATCGGCACCATCCAGCTGGGCGCGACTGTGGACTACTCCATCCTGATGACCACCCGTTATCACGAGGAACGCAGCTATGGCCGCACCCCGCAGGAAGCTGCCCAGCAGTCGCTGGAGCACTGCAGCCAGTCCATCCTGACCAGCGGCCTGACCTTCTTTGCCGCAACCGTCGGCGTGGCCGCCATCAGTAAGATGGAGCTGCTGCAGAGCATCTGCCGGCTCATCTCCCGCGGCGCACTGATCAGTATGGCTGTCATTCTGGTCGTTCTGCCCGCTGCCCTGATGCTGCTGGACTGGGTCATCCGCCACACCACCATGCACTGGCTGGTCCCTGAATCTTCCAACGCCAAGAAGTCTGATAAGGAGTAACTACCATGAAAAAATCGCTTCGTTTCGCCAGTGCGGCGCTGGCGCTGACTCTCGCCGCAGGCATGACCCTGCCCGCCTTTGCAGCCGCCAAGGCCGATTATTCCAAGGACGAGACCGTCTACGCCGTGATGAACGCCGACGGCTCCATCAAGTCCACCACCGTCAGTGAGCACCTGTACAGCGCTTCCGGCCTGTCCAATGTCACCGATGAGAGCACCCTGACCGATATCCAGAACACCGAGAGCGATGCCGCGTTCACCCAGGACGGCGAAAAGCTGGTCTGGAACACCGACGACACCGACGTGTACTATAAGGGAAATACCGACAAGGCCCTGCCCATCACCGCAAATGTCACCTATACGCTGGACGGCGTGACCGACAGCCTTGAGAACCTGATCGGCAAGAGCGGCCACCTGACCGTGACCGTCGACCTGACCAACAACGAGACCGGCACCGTGACCGTCAACGGCAAGGAACGCACCGTTGTCACCCCGCTCATCACTGCTGTGGGCGTGATCTTTGGTCAGGATGCCACCAACCTGAGCGCCGAGCACGGAATGCTGGAATCTGCCGCCAAGAGCAGCGTGGCCGCTTTTGTCTGCCTGCCCGGCGTGAAGGACTCTCTGGACGGCCTGCTGCCCGATGACCTGTCTACTGTGGAGGATTATCTGCAGGACAGCGTCACCGTGGAAGCCGATGTCGAGAACCTGACCGCACCGCAGGTCATGCTGGCCTGTGCCACCAACGCCGATGCGCTGGGCACCAATGCCTTTGACCTGAGCAGCATCAATGAACTGACCGATGGCATCGGCCAGCTGAACGATGCCATGAACCAGCTGATGGATGGTGCCGCCCAACTGGTGGACGGTGCTTCCCAGCTGGCCAACGGTACCCTGGCCCTGCTGGACGGCGCTTCTCAGCTGAACAGCGGCGCTTCCACCCTGAACGATGGTCTGGGCCAGCTGACCACCGGTCTGGATACCCTGAGCTCTAATAACGCCGCCCTGCAGGCCGGTGCCCAGCAGGTGGCCGATGGCGTTCTGGCCTCTGCCAACAGCACCCTGATGGAGGGCGGCCTGATCGACACCCCCATGACCTGGGACAACTATGCTTCCGTTATTGACGAAGTGCTGACCATGAACGAAAAGACACTGGCCGCTGCCCGCAAGAAGATGGTGCGCACCGTCTGGGAGCAGGAGCCCAGCTTCAAGGACAGCCAGCTGGACATTGCCCTGTATCTCTCCGCAACCAAGACCAACCATGACCTGGAAGCTGCTCTGCGGCTGATGCAGAGCTACGACCCCTCCATGTTCAGCGCCATGCTTGACCTGAGCACTGCCAGCGCAAAACAGACCGTGCATGACGAGCTGAAGTATCAGGCTGAGAACAGCCAGGATATCGCAGATGTCCGTGCCCTGAAGAACAGCCTGGCGCAGATCCAGTATTTCGTGTCCAGTGTCAACCAGTACACCAATGGTGTTGCCACCGCTGCTGACGGTGCCCACTCCGCAAAGGACGGTGCCGCCCAGCTGGCCGATGGCACCAAGACCCTGTATGACGGCGTGACCACCCTGAATGATGGCGCAGGCCAGCTCAGCGATGGCACGGTCCGGCTGAACGATGGCCTGAACCAGTTCAATGAGGAGGGCATCTCCAAGCTGACCGGCGCTCTGGACGAGGAGCAGATCCACGGCCTGAAGACCGTGCTGGACGAGATGACCAGCCGTCTGGAGGACTACACCAGCTTTGCCGGTAAGTCCGAGGATGCTTCCGGCAGCGTGAAGTTCATCTATAAGACCGGTGAGACGGTCGCCGCTGCGGATGTTACCGCCCAGACCACCGCCGATGTGCAGGAAGGCAACTTCTTCACCCGCCTGTGGCAGCGGATCGTGAACCTGTTCAAGTTCTGAAAAAACGGCGTGCCTGCTTGACAAGCCGCCGGAGATTGACTATACTACAAATAGATTCGTCAAGAAAAATGACCGCTCAGGCACTGAAACGTTGAGGCGGTCATTTTTTATGCCAATTTTAAGGAGACCACAGCATGGCAGAGAGGGGATTGTATCCGGACGGGGAACAGCGCCGCCGCATCATGGATTTTATTATGGCGGCCGGTCAGACCCTTTTGGAGAACGGGGCAGAGGTGTTCCGGGTAGAGCAGACCATGGAGATCATGGCGGCCAGCTTCCACCTGCGGGAGTTCCATGTCTATGTGCTGACCAACGGCATTTTTGCCAGCGCAGGCACGGCGGAGATGAGCGAGGTGCGCAACGTGCCCACCCGTACCACCCACCTGGGGCGGGTGGCGGCGGTGAATCAGCTTTCCCGTCAGATCGCGTCCGGGGAAGTGGACACCATCGATGAGGCCGAGACTCGGCTGGCTCAGGCCAGGTGCATCCCTTTTCCGAAGGGCTGGGTGCAGCTTGCGGCGGGCATGGGCGGCGCGTTCTGCTTTGCGCTGATCTTTGGCGGCGACCTGAAAGCCGGGCTTGCCGCCGCTGCGGCCGGTGTTGCGGCCAACGCCTACCTGCTGTTCTGCGGGCGGCACGGCGTGGGGGGCGGGTTCCGAACCATCTCCACCGCCGCCCTCATCACCCTGTGCTGTATTCTGGGCTGCAGCCTGCTGGGCACTGAAGCCAGTCACGCCATCATCGGCACCCTGATGATCCTGACCCCCGGCATCGCCTTTACCATGGGCATCCGGGACTTTGTACAGGGAGATTACCTGTCCGGCACCATCCGGATGATCGACGCGCTGCTCATTGCGGCCAGCATCGCCATCGGCACCGGCCTTGTGCTGAGCCTCTATGCCTTTTTGAAGGGGGTGGCCGTGGTATGACAGAGCTTCTTTTCACCGGGGAGCAGCTGGGCCGTCTGGCCCTGCAGTTCCTGCTGGCCGGGGCGGGCACCCTGAGTTTTGCCATCCTCTTTGCCTGCCCCAGGCGCACCCTGCCCTACTGCGGACTGGTGGGTGCAGTGGGGTGGCTGGTATACGAGATCGCGGAGCTGTTCGGGATGGAAGCCTTTGCAGCCTCGCTGCTGGCGGTCATTCCGCTGACGCTGCTGGCCCGCATCCTTGCGGTGACCCTCAGAACACCGGTGACGGTATTCCTGCTCACCGGCATCTTTCCGCTGGTGCCTGGTGCGGGCATCTATTACAGCGCCTACTACTTCATTCAGGGCGACAACGCTCTGGCGCTGGCAAACGGCATCTCCACCTTCAAGATCGCCGTGGCGCTGGCCGTGGGCATTGCCCTGGTGCTGGGCATCCCCCTGCCAAAGAAACAGTGATAAAACAAAAACGAGACCGCCCGGTGGGCGGTCTCGTTGGTTATGTGAATGATTTATTCTGCAATGGGAACAAGGTGGATGATTTGTGCACCATTGGCAAAGTTCAGGGCAAAGCTGCTCTTGCCGTTGCCGCTTCCCACAGAAAGCTCGGTCTCCGTGCCGTCTGCGTTTACCAGCATCAACCGGTAACCGGCTACGACATCGGTATTCACCACCACGTTCAGGGTGATATCGACCTCGGAAATGCCGTCACTGCCGATCAGGGCCACGGTCATAATACGCTCACCGTTTGCCAGCGTACCGTGGAAGACCGTCAGACCAGAGAAGTTGGTGTAGGCGGAAGTAACTGCCTGCAGAGCGGGCGCATCTTTCTGCGCACCGGTGGCAACATCTACCCGATGGCTGGACAGAACGCCTGTCTGATTCAGGTGGAAGTCTACATTGGTATCGGGAACCAGAGCGGGAATCACTTCCTGTTCCTTAAAGACAAGGCCGCAATCTGCACAATGGCTGCCCTCAGTCAGGCCAACGGAGCTGTAAGTGGGGGCCACGGCGGCATCCACAACAGGGGTGTGGCCTTTGGCAGAGCCTTCATCGGACTGGGTGTCAGTTACATCACAACGGTCACACTTTGCGGTTTTGGTGCCGTCCTCAGTGCAGGTGGCATCGTCGTTGCTGATGTAGTTGGTAAAGCTGTGATTCAGAGCAGAAACCGTTTTCTGTGCAACCAGGATTTTGTTGCAGACAGAGCAGTGGCTGCCCTCAGTCAGGCCTGTTTCGGTGCAGGTTGCTGCAACAGCCGGGTCAATCACTTCGGTGTGGTTGGTGAAGGAGACAACTTCCTGGGCGATCAGGATTTTGTTGCAGACAGAGCAGTGGCTGCCCTCAGTCAGGCCTGTTTCGGTGCAGGTTGCTGCAACAGCCGGGTCAATCACTTCGGTGTGGTTGGTGGAGGAGACAACTTCCTGGGCGATCAGTATTTTATTACAGTCACCGCAGTGGCTACCTTCAGTCAGGCCCGTTTCGGTGCAGGTGGGAGCTACGGCAACATCTTTAACTATGTTTGCATGATTGTTGGGATCGATCGGAAGGCTCTGTGCCGGAACGGTGTAGCCACAGCGTTTGCACTGCTGTGTTGCTGCTGTTCCCTCCGCTACACAAGTAGCAGGAACTTCCGCAACATTCTTATAATCGTGTCCGAGGGCTTTAATATTCTTTCCTGAGTATAAGAACAAGCCGCAATCATTGCAATAAGTATCACCGGTATAGCCTTTTTCTATACAGGTGGCATCTTTTGCACCGCGAACTTCTTTATGGACGTGATTGATAGGGTTTTTTAAACCAAATTCATCCGTTTTGGTTTCACCGCATCTACAAGAATAATTGTAAATCGCCGGGCTTGTACAAGTTGCATCCGAAATTTTTGTGCCAGGAATCCAAATGTGATAGTGCTTTAACCGCGCCGCAGCTTCCTCTGTGTCAGCTGCAAAGCCGACGGCAGAACTGCCGACAACGACACAGCCTGCGAGGATGAGAGCGACAAGGCGTTTGTAAAGCTTTTTGTTTCTCATAGTTCTCTCCTATTCCAATTTTTGCAAAATTTCCCGTTTTTTCGGGTTTTCCGCACTGACTCTATTTTACCCTCCCCTTTTTTTCTTGTCAATTGATATGTTCTCGTGCTTTTGAACGATTTTTTCTTCCGTTTTTTGGCAATTTCGCCATGCGCTTTTCGAACAGGACGGTTTCGAGAAAAACCACTGCGGAGATATGATTTTACTTCGGAGAAAGTGACTCACAGACCAGAGTTTGTATATATTCATTCTTTCTTCAGCTGTTTCTGTATAAATGTTTTCAAAAGGGTTTCATTTGTTCCGATTTTTTGCACAACACTTGACTTTTTTATTTGTACAACATATACTAATCCTGTTCCTTGATGACACGGTGAAGCGCATCGTGCCGGGAAAGTGAAAAATTATACAATCAACAGAGGAGTGTTTGAATATGAAAAAGATCAATCGCCGCAGCTTTCTGGCTGCCGCTGGTCTGACCGCTGCCGCTCTGGCTCTGACTGCCTGCGGCGGTTCCGCCTCCAGCACCGCTTCTTCCACTGCAAGCAGTGCAGCTTCTTCCGAGGCTGCTTCCACCAGCGCTGCCGCTGAGCTGACCACCGTTGAGGCTGGCAAGCTGACCATGGCCACCAACGCTGCCTTCCCTCCGTACGAGATGACCACCGATGCCGGTGAGTTCGAGGGCATCGACATCGACACCGCCAAGGCCATTGCTGAGAAGCTGGGCCTGGAGCTGCAGATCGATGATATGGACTTCGACGCAGCACTGCTGAGCGTGCAGCAGGGCAAGGCCGATATCGTCATGGCTGGCGTTACCGTGACCGACGAGCGCAAGGCTGTGATGGACTTCTCCGACAGCTACGCTACCGGCATCCAGTCCATCATCGTTCCCGAGGGCTCTGATATCACCTCTCCCGATGATCTGGCAGGCAAGAAGATCGGCACCCAGCGCGGCACCACCGGCTACATCTACTGCTCTGATGACTTCGGCGATGACGCTGTGGTCGCATACGACGACGGCCTGACCGCTGTGCAGGCTCTGAACAATGGCCAGGTCGATGCAGTTGTCATCGACAATGCCCCTGCAAAGGAGTTCGTTGCCGCCAACCCCGGTCTGGTCATTCTGGACACCAGCTACGCCGAGGAGGATTACGCCATCGGTCTGGCAAAGGGTTCCGCTCTGGAGGATGCTGTCAATGCCGCTCTGGAAGAGCTGAAGGCTGACGGCACCCTGCAGTCCATCGTGGACAAGTACATCACCGCTGAATAATTCAGCTGTACCTTGTATCACGGGGAGGCGGCCCCATCTGGGGCACCTCCCCTTTTTTGGAAAGAACAGGTTACAAAATTCTAACAATTTTAGAAAGCGAGGATGCGAATGGCCGCACAATACGAACTGCTGAAAGAGCTGCTCAACAGCGGCACGAAGCTGGACTTCGGGCAGGAAATGTTCTTCAAATTCTATCAGGCGTTCATCCTGAACGACCGCTGGGTGCAGTACATCCAGGGCGTGGGCACTACGCTGCTGGTCACCGCCATTGCGCTGGCACTGGGCGTGGTGCTGGGCAGTGTGGTGGCACTGGTGCGTGTTGCGCACGACCAGCAGCGTCCCGGCCGCAGGAACCCGGTGCTGGGCTTCTTCAATGCCGTCTGTCAGGTGTACACCACCATCATCCGCGGCACCCCCATGATGGTCCAGCTGCTCATTATGAGCATGGTCATCTTTTCCAACAGCCGCAATTTTACCATGGTCGGTGCGCTGGCACTGGGCATCAACTCGGGCGCTTACGTCTCGGAGATCATCCGCGGCGGCCTGATGGCGGTGGACCCCGGCCAGATGGAAGCCGGCCGCAGCCTGGGCCTGAACTATATGACCACCATGGTGGTCATTGTCATTCCGCAGGCCATCCGCGCGGTGCTGCCTGCACTGGGCAACGAGTTCATCGTTCTGCTCAAGGATACCTCGCTCATCACCGTTATCGGCGGCAAGGAGCTGCTGTATGCGGCGCAGGGCATTATGAACCGTACCTACGAGGCCATGTTCCCCCTGTTGGGCGTTGCAGTGGTCTATCTGGTCTTAGTCATGCTCTTTACATGGCTGCTGTCGAAGTTTGAGAGGAGGATGGCGCAAGGTGACCGCTAATCATGCTGAAAAGATCCTGGAAGTCCGTGGTCTGACCAAGACCTACGGCGGTGAGGCCAAAAAGGGCGCAAAGCAGCCCACCCCCACCCTGGATGTCCTGAAGGGCATCGACATCGACATCTACCGCGGCGACGTGGTCTGCCTGATCGGCCCCTCCGGCTGCGGCAAGTCTACCTTCCTGCGCTGCCTGAACCGGCTGGAGATCCCCACCGGCGGCTCCATCAAGTTTGAGGGCATCGAGGTGGATGATGCCCACATCGATGCCGTGCGCCAGAAGATGGGCATGGTGTTCCAGCACTTCAACCTCTTCCCCCACCTGACCGTCAAGCAGAACCTCTGCCTGGCCCCGGAGCTGCTCAAGCTCAAGAGCAAGGAGGAGGCTTCCAAGCGCGCCGAGGAGCTGCTGGCCCGTGTCGGCCTGTCCGATAAAGCCAATGTGTTCCCCAAGAGCCTTTCCGGCGGCCAGCAGCAGCGCATTGCCATTGCCCGCGCTCTGGCCATGGACCCGGATGTCATCCTGTTCGACGAGCCCACCTCCGCCCTCGACCCTGAGATGGTCGGCGAGGTGCTGGAGCTGATGAAGGAGCTGGCCCACACCGGCATCACCATGCTGGTGGTCACCCACGAGATGGGCTTTGCCCGCGAGGTGTCCAACCGCGTCATCTTCATCGATGAGGGCAGGATTCAGGAAGATGAGCCCCCGCAGGAGCTCTTCTCGAACCCCAAGCATCCTCGTCTGAAGGCTTTCCTTTCCAGGATGCTGTAATTGGAACTGAAAAAACTGTATTGAAAAGACCGCCAGAGCAAGCGTTTCTACTTGCTTTGGCGGTCTTTTTGCTGTGAGGGAGGTTATCCAAGAATGACAGAGACCTCTACACTTTCACCGGCCTTTGCCAGCGGCAGGAGGGTGCCCGCAATAGGAGCGCCGTTCACGGTGACGCTCTGCACGCCCTTCTGCACGGCGTGGGGGTTCTCCACCCGGATGTGGTACACGGCACCCCGGTAACGGCGGGTGACGGTGTAGCCTGCCAGCGTGTGGGGGATGCAGGGGTCAACGCGCAGGCCGTCCAGAGTGGGCTGGATGCCCAGAATGTACTGGCTTACATTCACGAAGGTCCATGCCGCCGTGCCGGTCAGCCAGCTGTTCTTGGCCTCGCCGAAGGTGGGGGCATCGCGGCCTGCCACCATCTGGCTGTAAACGTAGGGTTCGGTGCGGTGGATCTCGCTGATGTCCTCGATATAGGCCGGGCAGGTCTTTTTGTAGACAGCAAAGGCCCGGTCACCGTGGCCCAGCACGGTCTCAGCACAGCTGATCCATGGATTGTTGTGGCAGAAGATACCGGCGTTCTCCTTGTAGCCCGGGGGATAGCTGGAGATCTCGCCCAGATTGAGCCGGTAGGTGGTGTAGGCGGGCTGGAGCAGTACCACGCCGTACGGGGTGTCCAGCCGCTCCTCCACGCTCTTCAGCGCGGCTTCGGCCTGACCGGTCTCTCGGCCGATCCCGGCCATCACGCACATGCCCTGGGGTTCGATGAAGATCTGCCCCTCGTCGCATTCCCTGCTGCCTACGGGGTCACCAAAGGCATCGTAGGCACGGCGGAACCATGCGCCGTCCCAGCCGGCGGTCAGGGTGGCCTGTTCTACTGCGTCAATGGTGGTGCGGGCACTGGCGGCCTCCTCGGTGAGGTGCAGGTGGTCACAGAGTTCGGCGTACTCGCGGCCATATTTCACGAACATGCCCGCAATGAACACGCTCTCAGCCACGGGGCCCTCGCTGGGGCCGGTGATCTGGAAGCTCTCGCCCGGGTGCTCCGAGAAGCAGTTCAGGTTCAGGCAGTCGTTCCAGTCGGCCCGGCCGATCAGCGGCAGGCCGTGGGGGCCCAGATGGGTATGGGTGTAGCGGAAGCTCCGGTGCAGATGCTCCATCAGGGGCTGTGCTCTGGTCACGTCGTTGTCAAAGGCAACCGGTTCGTCCAGGATCGACCAGTCACCGGTCTCCCGCAGATAGGCGGCGGTGCACGCAATGAGCCAGAGCGGGTCATCGTTGAAGCCGCTGCCCACGTCGCTGTTGCCCTTTTTGGTCAGGGGCTGGTACTGGTGGTAGGCACTGCCGTCCTCAAACTGGGTGGCAGCAATGTCCAGAATGCGCTCCCGTGCGCGGGAAGGGATCATGTGGACGAAGCCCAGCAGATCCTGACAGGAATCCCGGAACCCCATGCCGCGGCCGATGCCGCTCTCGTAATAGCTGGCACTGCGGCTCATGTTGAAGGTGACCATGCACTGATACTGGTTCCACAGGCTCACCATCCGGTCCAGCTTTTCCTCGCCGGAGGTCAGCTGCCAGCCCGAGAGCAGCTCCTGCCAGTAGTCGGCCAGTGCCCTGCGGGCGGTATCCACCTGTGCGTCGGTGGCATAGCGGGCCATCATGGCCTCGGCCCGGGCTTTGTTGATGATGCCGGGAGCGCTGAATTTTTCCCGGACCGGGTTTTCAATGTAGCCCAGCCCGAAGATGATGCTCTTTTTCTCACCCGGTGCCAGCGTGAGATGGAAATGGTGGGCACCCACCGGAGCCCAGCCGTGGGCAATGCTGTTCGAGCAGTGACCGGCTTTGACCGCTTCCGGTGCGGCGGGGCCGCCGTACACGCCGCAGAAGGCATCCCGGCTGGTGTCGAAGCTGGTAACAGGGGCGTTGGCCCAGAACACGGCGTAGTGATCCCGGCGCTCCCGGTACTCTGTCTTATGATAGATGGCACTTTCCACCACTTCCACCTCGCCGGTGGAAAAGTTGCGCTGGAAATTGGAGCTGTCGTCCATGGCATCCCACAGGCAGAACTCCACATAGCTGAACACGTCCAGCGTGCGGGGGGCAGTGGTCTTGTTTTCCAGCGTCAGCCGGTCGATCTCACAGGCATCGCCCCGGGGCACAAATAGTTCCTGAGCGGCCGCAATGCCGTCTTTTTCGCCCTGCAGGATCGTGTAGCCCAGACCGTGGCGACAGGTGTAACTGTCCAGTTCCGTCTTGGCAGGCTGCCAGCCCGGGTTCCAGATGGTGCCGCCATCGTTGATGTAGATGCGGTGGCCGTCCATGTCCAGCGGGGAATTGTTGTAGCGGTAGCGGGTCAGCCGCCGCAGCCGGGCATCCCGGTAAAAGCTGTAACCGCCGCCGGTGTTGGACACCAGACTGAAAAAGTCCTCGCTGCCCAGATAGTTGATCCAGGGCAGGGGAGTGCGGGGCGTGTCGATCACATATTCCCGGCGCGCATCATCAAAATGTCCGAATCTCATAGCCTTGTTCCTCCTTATAGGGTAAACCGGAAATGCTGAAATCATTTGATGGCGAAAACGATTTAGAATTTGCGGTCCAAGGGTGGGAAAGGCACTTGTCACCCTAAGAATAGTCTATCCTGCGGGAAAAATCAAGAGCGGACCTGAAATATACAACAAGGGTGCAGCGGGCTGGTTCAGGGGTGAAAACCGGTATGGGAACGAAAAAATTATCGAACGGTAACGAAATGTAACGAAAACGATACAGACTGCATAATTCTGAGGAAATGAAATCTCGCAACCTGCTGAAATGCAGACTTTTAGGATAAAACTTTTCTTCTTCTGCTTGATTTTTAGTGCAAAGTGCGCTATATTGAAATTGCGAAAACGATTTAGGATTCGCTCGGGAGCCCTGAGCGGGTCCCTGTGAGGGAGGGCGGCGAAATGTCATCCTTAAAAGATCTGGCGCGTGAATGCGGTGTCTCGGTGGCAACGGTGAGCAAAGCGCTCAATGGCCAGTCGGACATCTCCGCTGCGACCCGCGATCGTGTCCGCGAGGCGGCCCGCCGGATGGGCTATGTGCCCAATATGGCGGCCCGCGCAATGAAGACCAACCGTACCTACAACCTTGGCGTTCTGTTTGTGGACGAGCGGCAGAGCGGCCTGGCCCACGAGTACTTCTCGGCGGTGCTGGACAGCTTCAAGGTGCAGGTAGAAAAGCTGGGCTACGATATCACCTTTGTCAACCGGAACCTCGGCGGCAGAACAATGACCTATCTGGAGCACTGCCACTACCGGGGCGTGGATGGAGCGGTGATCGCCTGCGTGGATTTCAATGATCCGCAGGTGGTGGAGCTGGTCAACAGTGATGTGCCGGTGGTGACCATCGACCATGTGTTCAACAACCGGATGGCGGTCCTTTCCGATAATGTCAACGGGCTTTCGGCGCTGGTGCGGTACGCCTACGCCAACGGCCACCGCCGCATCGCCTTTATCCATGGCGAGCGCACGGCGGTGACGGAGAACCGGCTGGCGGGCTTCTACAAGAGCTGTGCGGAGCTGGGGCTGCAGGTCCCCGAAGAATATGTGCGCAGCGGTGTGTATCACGATCCCGACCGCTGTGCCGAGGAGACCCGGGCCCTGCTGGCACTGCCCCAGCGGCCCACCTGCATCCTTTTTCCCGATGATTTCTCGGCCATGGGCGGCTGCATCGCTCTGCAGGAAGCGGGCCTGAGCATCCCGGAGGATATTTCCGTGATGGGATATGACGGCATTTACCTCTCCCGCGTGATGAAACCCCAGCTGGTGACCTGGCAGCAGAACACCAAAATGCTGGGCCGGATGGCAGCGGATAAGCTGGTGCAGATGATCGAGCACCCCCGTGTGACGCTGGCCGAGCAGATCCCGGTGACAGGAAAACTGCTGGAGGGCGGCTCGGTGCGCAGCATCGAATGAATGGGTTGGATTTGGTTCCGGGCGAACCGGAGCCTTGAATTTGAAACGTTTTTTCACGAAAACCATTGAAGGAGGTTTTTCATTATGAGAAAGATTTCGCGTCGTAATTTCCTGCTGGCTTCCGGTGCAGTTACCATCAGTGCAGCGCTGAGCGCATGCGGCGGCTCCTCTTCTTCTACCGGCGCGGCATCCTCTGCCGCAGCTTCTTCCGCCGCTTCCGATGCTCCGGCAGCTCAGGGCAAGGTGCTGAATATCTGGTGCTGGAACGACGAGTTCCAGGGCCGCTTCAATAACTATTACCCCGAGGTCGCCTCCATCGCTGAGGATAAATCCACCACCACCCTGAAAGATGGCACCGTTGTCAAGTGGACCATCAACGCCAACGAGAACAACAACTACCAGAACAAGCTGGATGAGGCCCTGTTGAATCAGGACTCCGCCGCCGATGATGACAAGGTAGATATCTTCCTGATCGAGGCTGACTACGCACTGAAGTATGTGGATTCCGATTACGCGCTGGATGTCAAGGCAGACATCGGCCTGACCGATGCCGATCTGGCTGGTCAGTACCAGTACACCAAGGATATTGTCAGCGTGGACGGCAGCCAGCGCGGCACCACCTGGCAGGCGACCCCCGGTCTGTTCGCATATCGCCGCAGCATTGCCAAGGAAGTGCTGGGCACCGATGATCCCACCGAGGTGCAGAGCCATCTGTCTGATTGGGATAAGTTCAACGATGTGGCTGCACAGGCCTATGCAAAGGGCTACAAGATGCTGTCCGGCTTCGATGATGCTTACCGCACCTTCTCCAACAACGTGGACGCTCCCTGGGTGGACGGCACGACCGTCAAGGTAGACCCCAACATTATGAAGTGGGTCGATCAGACCAAGGAGTACACCGATAAGGGCTACAACAATAAGTCCAGCCTGTGGGACAGCCAGTGGGCAGCCGATCAGGGCCCGAGCGGCAAGGTGTTTGGCTTCTTCTATTCCACCTGGGGCATCAATTTCACCCTGCTGGGCAACTCTCTGGAGACCCCTGTGGCCGAGGGCGGCAAGGAAGAAGTAGGCAACGGCATCTACGGCGATTACGCAGTCTGCGAAGGCCCTCAGCCCTATTACTGGGGCGGCACCTGGATCTGCGCGGCAGCCGGTACCGATAATACCGATATCATCCGCGACGTGATGCAGAAGCTGACCTGCGACGAAGCCATTATGAAGCAGATCACTCTGGATACGCAGGATTACACCAACAACGAGAAGGCCATGGAAGAGATCGCAAACAGCGATTATGCCTCCGACTTCCTGGGCGGCCAGAACCATATCGCCCTGTTTGCAGAAGCTGCAAAGAAGATCGATATGTCCAACGCAGGCCCGTACGATCAGGGCCTGAACGAGAGCCTCCAGAATGCCTTCAAGGATTACTTTACCGGCACGGTGGACGAGGATACTGCAAAGGCAAACTTCGAGACCGCCATCAAGGAAAAGTACCCCGAGCTGACCGATGTGGTCTGGCCCGCATAAGCGCAGCCGGAACCTGAAAACCTTTTGAACCGAATCTGAATGGGGCGGGCCGGACGCTGATCCCGCCCGCCCCGTTTTGCTTTGGGCAGTGTACGTCAGGAGGGCAGTTACTATGGGAGCAAAACCAAAGAAGAACGGCTCGATCAGCTATGCAAAGTGGGGCTATATCTTCATTGCACCGTTCTTCCTCATCTTTGCGCTGTTCCAGCTCATCCCACTGGGGTCTACGATCTATTACAGCTTTTTTGAATATTACCGCAGCGGCCTGAAGATCATCGGCCCTACCTTTGTGGGCCTGAAGAACTACATCACCCTGTTTGCAACCGACCTGCCCAAATACTTTGGCAACACGCTGCTGCTTTGGATCATCGGCTTCATCCCGCAGATCGCCATCTCGCTGCTGCTGGCGGCCTGGTTCACCGACCTGCGCCTGAAGCTGAAGGGCCAGACCTTCTTCAAGACAGTCATCTACATGCCCAACCTCATTATGGCTTCGGCGTTCGCCATGCTGTTCTTTGCCCTGTTCTCGGATAACGGCCCCGTGAACGCTGCACTGGTGGGCATGGGCATCCTCAAGGAGCCCTTCAGCTTCCTGAACAGTGTCTGGGGCAACCGCGGCCTTATCGGCCTGATGAACTTCCTGATGTGGTTCGGCAATACGACCATCATGCTGATGGCGGCCATTATGGGCGTGGACCCCACCCTGTATGAGGCAGCGGAGCTGGACGGCTGCACCCCGAACCAGATGTTCTGGAAGATCACCATCCCACTCATCCGGCCGATTCTGGTCTATGTGATGATCACTTCGATGATCGGTGGCCTGCAGATGTTCGATGTGCCGCAGATCCTGACCAACGGCAAGGGCGGCCCCGACCGCACCTCCACCACCATGATCATGTACCTGAACAACCACCTGTTCAGCAAGAACTACGGTATGGCCGGCGCGGTCTCGGTGGTGCTGTTCCTGGTGTGCGCAGTGCTCTGCGTGATCGTTTACATGGCCCTGACCAAGGAGGACGACGGCCTGAGCAAGGCCGAGCGCAAGGCCCGCAGGCAGGCGGCCAAACAGGTGAAGGGAGGAAAAGCATAATGTCACACGCAGTCAAGACAAGATCCGAAAAGGCGACCCTTGCGGCCCGCCGCACGGTGTGTTATGCGGCGCTGGTGCTGCTGAGCTTTTTATGCCTGTTCTTCTTCTATGTGCTGGTCATCAATTCCACCCGCACCCATTTTGAGATCCAGAAGGGCTTTTCCTTTCTGCCGGGCAGATCCTTGATGACCAACCTGAAAAACGTGCTGTCGGATGCCAACATCCCGGTGCTGACCGGTGTGCGGAACAGCCTGATCGTGTCCGGCTGCTCGGCTGCCCTCAGTGTCTATTTTTCGGCCCTGACAGCCTACGGCATCTACGCCTATAACTTCCGGTTCAAAAAGGCGGCGTTTGCCATCATCCTGCTCATTATGACCATGCCGACCCAGGTCTCGGCGCTGGGTTTCCTGCAGCTCATCACGAAGATGGGCCTGAAGAACAGCTTCATTCCCCTCATCATCCCCAGCATTGCGGCCCCGGCGGTGTTCTTCTTTATGAAGCAGTATCTGGATGCCAGCCTGCCCATGGAGATCGTGGAAGCCGCCCGCATCGATGGCGCAGGGGAGTTCTACACCTTCAACCATATCGTGCTTCCCATTATGAAGCCCGCTCTGGCGGTGCAGGCCATCTTCTCCTTTGTGTCCAGCTGGAACAACTACTTCATCCCCGCACTGGTGCTGGATACGGCAGACAAAAAGACCCTGCCCATCCTCATTGCACAGCTCCGCAGTGCCGACTTCCTCAAGTTCGATATGGGCAAGGTCTATATGCTGGTGGCCATTGCCATCCTGCCCGTGATCATCGTTTATCTGCTGCTGTCCAAGTTCATCGTCCGTGGTGTTGCACTGGGCGGTGTCAAGGGCTGAGCATTCCGTTCTCTCCTTTGGAAAAAGCACCCGCAGCCAGCAGGCCGCGGGTGCTTTTCTATCCTCTCGTGCTCAGTCGGCTTTGGCAATGCGCTGCATCGCGGTGGAAGCGACATGCTTCTCCTTGATGGCGCGGAGCTGGGCCATGTGGTCGGTGTTTACGTGGGCCTGCTGCTGGGCTGCGGAGTCCCACTCCTCAACGATGAGCAGCTGATCCGGGTCGGCGGCGCTCAGGTAGTAATCATAGCGCTCAAAACCGTCCTCCTGCTGGACCTTTGCCAGAATGCCGGCAGCGGCGACCTCCCGCAGAAAAGCGTCCCGCTGGCCGGGGAGCATACGGTAGGTGACCAGAAGCATCATGTGTTCCATGGTGAAATCTCCCTTATAATGTTCCAATGTGTGTTCTCTTAGACAAAAGCCGCCGGAAATCGCTTCCCGGCGGCTTTTGCTTATTAGGAGGATCAAAAGATGATCCCTGGAGAACTTAGTTCAGGATGGTCTGCTCGGTCTCGACATCAAAGAGGTGGACCTTGTGCGGATCAAATGCAACGCGGACGGTGTCTCCGTTGCGTGCCTTGGAGGTGGGAGCGACACGGGCGGTCATCTTGTTGCCCTTGTACTCCAGGTACAGGTAGATCTCAGCGCCCATCATTTCGGACACATCGACCTGAGCCTCCAGGTGGCAGTCGGGGTGCTTTGCCATAAACTCGGGCTCGTCGTCGATATCCTCAGGACGGATGCCCATCTTGACCTTCTTGCCAACGTAGGAATCCAGCTTGCCGTCAGCGGTCTTTTCCTTGGGCAGGGGGATGGTGTCGCCGCCCAGGTCAATGGCGTACTGATCGCCGTTCTTGGTCACGGTGCCGTCCAGGAAGTTCATCTGGGGGCTGCCGATGAAGCCGGCAACGAACATGTTGCAGGGCATATCGTACAGGTTCTGCGGGGTATCGACCTGCTGGATGATGCCGT
>ENA-ORTU01000960-ORTU01000960.1-human-gut-metagenome-genome-assembly--contig:-NODE-960-length-31470-cov-11.600891_pt1 | contig 31470 bp, 28 predicted proteins | sample MGYA00241910_ERZ509184 | MGnify/ENA primary metagenome ERZ509184 (study PRJEB26280, sample SAMEA2338847) | human gut metagenome | biome: human gut; feature: human-associated habitat; material: faeces... | reverse complement strand
TCCCATCACGTTCATACTGACATGAATATTACCTTTTTTGTCGGTTTTTACTTTAAATTCTTATCAATTTAATGGATTAATTTGAAAGACAAACGCTTATGGAAGTTCTGAAAAGTCTAAGGTAACGATTTAGAGATTGTGCTAATTTCAATATTTTACAGCCTCATACTCATGAGATAACTTTTCTTTGAACAAAGGTAAGAATATTTTTTTGATTAAAGAAAAATCCCGAAGGGAAAAATAAAAAATGTTTGGGAGAGAGGATTGGAAAAATTCAAGAGAGGGAGGTTGAGGGATTAAGTTAGGGAAATCGCATAATCAATTTGTAGTTACCGAAAAAGGCGTATTCGAAATCCCTGTATATTGCTTCTACCGGCGATTACACGACCAGAAATTATATAAAAAATGACCTCAATCAAGAAGTATTTTATGTTTCTCGGTTGGGGTATAAAGGTTATTTGAATTGTAGCCATACCTCATATATTCAAGCTGTCTTCCTTTAAAGGAATATGTAGTGAAGATTTCATTTCCATGTCTGCGAAACTTGGTAACAACATCTTTTAAAGGTGTCTGGAATTGCTGGCAGTTATGTACATATCCGAATTCTGATTTTATGCGTGTTTACTCATAAAATTAGACTCTATATCTGCTTGCACAGGTTATCACTATACTATTTCCTGTAAATAACATTTGGGAATATAATTGGTGGCGACCAATATCAGCAAGCCTTCAAAAGGAATAACCAGCCGCTTGTTCTTTTTGATACGTCTGTAATATCCCACTACTCCGGCATATTCCCCACCTGTCACCCGGTATTTTTCGGCGTTCTTCACGAGATTGTCATCATACGGTATCTGTTCGAAACCGTCCTCCATGGAAGAAGTGAGCATGATGAACATGTCCATCTCTTCATCCGGAATGGAAGCTGGAATCTGGGTACCGGGACGATGATACACCATGGCTTTCTCATCGAGAATCGAATTCAAGGAAGAGATATAGTCATCATCGCAACGCAGGAACATCAACATGGCGACAAGCGGAACCCGCCTGATCACGACTTCCCCATCCGGTTGCGGATAGCTTCTGGTTTTCATCGGGATATAACTCTCAATCCCGTCACGTGACAATGTGGCCTTGATTTCCGAAAAACGGTTATAGAAAACCTTCAGGGCATACCATTTTTTCATCATGACCTATTGATTCCTTTTTTTATGATTTCCAGTTCCAATCGAACCTTTCGACATCCTCCTCCACGAGCAGAGCTCCTGACTGTACCTCAATAAAGAGCAGATCGGTCATGGCCTTGACGGCATGTCTCATGCCCTTCCTGATACAGACGGTGTCTCCACGGCCGATTCTAGTCATTTTCCCATCAAGAGCCAGCATACCCTCGCCATCAATGAATGTCCAGACTTCATCGCGATAGCGGTGAGCCTGATAGCTTATGCTCTTACCGGCTTTTATCTTTAACTGCCTGGTAAGGGTCTCATATCCGTCAGGAAAACTCACCGTATTGATAACCTTATATTCTCCCCAGCGACGCTCCTCGTACATCGGGCGGCATTGCAAGCGGTCCGCATATGTCTTGATGTGCTCGCTCCTGCCTTTCTCTGAAACCAGGATGCCATCGCATGAAGTGGCTATTACCATGTCTTTGGCACCGATGCACATGACAGGTATTTCCAATTCGTTGATCACATGGGTGTTTTCAGATTTCTCGTCCATCACCACGTTACCGATGCAACGCTCTTTCAGTTCATCGGTAAGCACGTTCCATGTGCCGAGATCTTTCCATTCCCCGTCGTATGGAACGACAGCCACAGACTTCGCTTTCTCCACCACCTCGTAGTCAAAGCTGATCTTTGGCAGTTCCTCATATCGGAGGCGTACCTCCTCAAAAGTATCGTATGCGAGATAGCTCTTTACGATGTCAATCATATATCCGAGACAGAAAGCGAATACGCCGCCGTTCCAAAATGCGCCATCTGCGATAAATCTTTCAGCTGTGGCGACATCCGGCTTTTCCATAAAACGCTCCACTTCATATATTCCGTCTGTTTTGCGATGCTTTTGAGGTATCACATAACCGTATTTGGCGGACGGATAGGTGGGCTTTATGCCCATCAGTACAAGATCAGCCACATTATTCTGCACTGCTTCCGCCATTTCCGCTATAGTTTGAAAATAGCGCTCTTCCGTATACGGGTCGCATGGCATAACAATGACTGTTTCATTCTTGTCGCATTTCGCTGTTTTCTCCAAATAGACAGAAGCGAGACAGATTGCGGGGAAGGTGTCCCTACGGCTAGGTTCGGTGACGACAGTCACATCCTCACCGAGCTGATTGGTGATGGCATCCTTTTGGGATACACTTGTAGCGATTGTAACCGGGCAGGAAAGTCCCGATTCCTTGATTTGTCGTATGACACGCTGTACCATAGATTCCCTGCCTCCGTTCGGGGAAGGAAGCAGTCTGAGGAATTGTTTGGAGCGAGATTCGTTTGAAAGCGGCCACAGCCTTTTACCTGAACCGCCGGATAAGAGTATGATTTGCATGATTATGTTGTGAAAGTTATCTTTCCGCCCTCATCGGGTTGTTTAAGAAATCCTCGTAGGAAAGACGGATGCCTTCCTCCAGTTCTGTCTTGTATGTCCATCCGAGCGAAGTCGCTTTCGAAACGTCAAGCAGCTTGCGGGGGGTACCGTTCGGCCGTGAGGTGTCCCAGCGTATCCCGCCGGTGTAGCCGATTATCTTTGCCACTAATTCTGTCAGTGCCTTTATGGTCAGTTCTTTTCCTGTCCCGGCATTGACCGTTTCGTTGCCACTGTAGTTGTTCATCAAGAATACACAGAGATTGGCCAAATCATCCACATAGAGAAACTCTCGCCACGGGCTACCGTCACCCCAGCAGGTCACGAATGGGAGGTTCTGCTCCTTTGCCTCATGGAACCGGCGGATCAAGGCCGGCAATACATGTGAATGTTCCGGATGGTAGTTGTCGTTCGGCCCGTAAAGGTTGGTAGGCATGACACTGATATAGTCCGTACCGTACTGGCGGTTCAGAAACTCGCAATATTTCAGACCGGAGATCTTGGCAAGCGCGTATGCCTCGTTTGTCTTCTCCAGTTCAGAGGTCAGCAGACAGGATTCCGGCATCGGCTGCGGTGCCATGCGCGGGTAGATGCACGAAGAACCGAGAAACTCCAATTTCTTGCAGCCGTTCTTCCACGCCGCATGAATCACGTTCATCTCCAGTATCATGTTGTCGTACATGAAATCCGCCAACGCTGACTGGTTGGCAATGATGCCGCCCACTTTGGCCGCCGCCAGAAAGACATATTCCGGTTTCTCATCCACAAAGAATTTCTCGACGGCGTCCTGCCGTGTCAGGTCCAGTTCCGAATGGGTACGGGTGATGATGTTCGTGTATCCCTGCCGTTGCAGTTCGCGGACAATGGCAGAGCCCACCATTCCCCGGTGGCCCGCCACATATATTTTCGCTTCCTTCTTCATCATTTCACGATTCCTTTCTCCAGATATTCGGCCAGATTGGTCCGCATCACACTGGTCACATGATCGGCGGCCACTTTCTGCATGTCATGCGTCACCATGATTTTCACCAGATCCTCAAACGAGGTGGCCTGAGGATTCCAGCCCAGTTTATCCTTTGCCTTGGTCGGATCACCCCAAAGGTTGACAACGTCCGTAGGACGGTAGAAGTCCTCACTCACGGCCACCACCACTTTTCCGGTCTTCACGTCAATGCCTTTTTCATGGATACCTTCACCTTCCCAGCGAAGTTCGATGCCCGCATAATGGAAAGCCAGTGTGGCGAACTCACGCACCGTGTGCTGTACACCGGTAGCGATTACAAAGTCCTGTGGTGTTTCTTGTTGAAGAATCAGCCACATGCACTCCACATAATCTTTGGCATAGCCCCAGTCACGCAAGGAATCCAGATTGCCCAGATAGAGACAGTCCTGCTTCCCTTGGGCGATACGTGCGGCGGCAAGCGTGATCTTGCGGGTGACAAATGTCTCACCCCGACGTTCCGATTCATGGTTGAACAGGATGCCCGAGCAGCAGAACATATGATAAGCCTCGCGGTATTCCTTCACGATCCAATAACCATAGAGTTTCGCTATGGCGTAGGGGCTGTAAGGGTGGAACGGTGTTTTCTCGTTCTGCGGAACTTCCTCCACCTTGCCGTAAAGCTCGGAAGTCGATGCCTGATAAATCCGGCAAGTTTCCGTAAGGTCACACTGACGCACCGCTTCCAGAACACGCAACACGCCGGTCGCATCGACATCTGCGGTGAACTCGGGCGAGTCGAACGATACCTGTACATGGCTCTGTGCGGCGAGGTTATATATTTCCGTGGGCTTTACTTTCTTCACTACCTGCAAAAGGCTCATCGAATCGCCAAGGTCCGCGTAATGCAGATGGAAATGGGGATGCCCCTCCAGGTGGGCGATACGTTCCCTGAAATCAACCGACGAACGGCGGATGGTGCCGTGTACGTCATATCCTTTCTCCAACAGGAACTCGGCGAGGAACGAGCCGTCCTGGCCGGTGATGCCTGTGATTAATGCTGTTTTATTCATTCTGTCAAAAGAAAAAATCATCAGAGGACACCGAATGTCCGGCATCCTCCAGTAAACTAAATTGTTTGTTATTGGGATATCTGTGTTTATGCACCTGGTTTGTTGCCACCACCTGTATGCTGACGGTTCCAAGTCCGGGTAATGACAGACACCGTCCCGAACTGTTTGCCGGACACGCTACGTCCCAAGGTGGATGCGGTAAGCGTGTTCACTTCCTGCTGTCCGCTGATATCCATTGCGGTACCGACCGGCAAAGTCACATTGATAGGATAAGTACCGGTAGCCGTCGTCACGCCTGCTCCTGCGGCACGTGCCACGATCTCAATCAGGTAGGCTGTGATTTTGTTGGTTCCGGAAGAACTGATCTCCGTACCGATCTTATAGGAGTAAGAAGCCGATGAGACAGCCATATCGTCACTTCCGTACAGGTTATCCCAAGAGTCAGGAGTGAAACTGATGGTTTCCGAAGTTGTCGATGAACTGATCGTTGCGCTGCACAACAGTGAGTAGGAGGTAAGCTGGTCTGCCACAACCGTGACCTTTCCTCCCTCCACTGTATATTCCGCATCCCCCCATGTGCCGTTCACATACTTTTGTGCAGTGACAGTTCCGGCGATTTCCGGATCCACGTCATATTCGAGTGTTACTGGTTGCTGCAAGGTGGCCGATGCATTGGAACTGCTGATTCTCGTACCGATCAGCAGAGTGCTTCCGGCTGCTTTCGTGCTGACAGAACGAAGCGCGGCCTGCTCAACTTCATCCGTAGAATAGATAGGAGTGATGGTGATTTGCGTACCTGCGTCCACGGCACCGGCCGGAGCGGACAGGGTCATTTCTATTTTTCCTTCTTCGTTTCCTTTTAGTACCTCGGACGTGACATCGACGTTTGCCGAACCGTCGGCGTTTACGGTAATCGTTGTTCCCTCATTGCTCAGTGTCACGTTCCACACCGGATTGTTACTGTCGCCATGGCTCACGGTAATGGATGTCTCTTTGGAAACTTTGCCATCCGCTTCCGCTTTCAAGGTATAAGTGCCTGCGGCTACATTTTCAAATACGAATGTACCATCCGTTTGGGTGGTAGCGGATGTCCCGTTCATGGATACGGTTGCGGAAAGACCTTCACCGTCAATACCTGTGACACGTCCGCTGATACTATGCGCCACAGCCACCTCCGGAGGTGTGACATCGCTGTAATCGGGGTCATCGTCATCACAACTTGCCATACTCATTGCAAGGCTGGCAACGAGGAGCATGAAGGCTCCTTTTTTAACAAATTCGTACATAATAAAATGAATTAAAATGTTAATTATAAATGAATGAATAATTCTCGTAACAGATAGAATTGAATATATTCCATATCAGACAAGAGGGAAACCGATCTGTTCCAATTGTGCTTTTCGCTCGTCCGACATGTTTCCCTTGCGGTAATCCCGTCTCTGGATGGTACACCAGCGTCCCAATGATCCTTCACGGCATCCCGGCCATCGTCCTTGTCGGCTATGAAACAGGCACAATTGTTCGAAGTTACCTTGCCAGACCTGTTCCGCCGACCAGACAAATCCTAGTTTATCCAACAAAAGTCGGCGGTCATGAGATAATTTCCCCTGTTTGCGCATTTTCCGTTGTGTATGACACCATCCGCCCAGGTTCCCTTCCGTCGATTTAGGGAAACGCCGATATTTTCCGACAAAAGACTTCAGTTCCTCGTAGTTCTTCATCCATTCCTCTTGGAGGTCCTGATTCCAGACAAAGCCGATCTCATCCAAAGCCCGGATGCGCTCTTTGCTCAAACGTCCATCCTTCCGTCTTTCCCGCTGGGTATAACACCAGGTCGCAAGCGGGCCGTCTTCACGTTTGGGCCAATGCCCGTACATATCGAGGAAAACCTTCAACGCACGGTATTCTTTCATCCACTTGGAATCGAGCTGGTTCCATTCGAAGCCGATTGATTCCAGCTGGCGGCGACGCTCCTCCTGCAATTTTCCCCGTTTATAGGCGATACGTTGGGTGTTGCACCACAGACCGAGTTTTCCTTCCGTGACCGACGGCCAGTCGTTTTCTTCCCGACGGAATTCAATCAGCCTCTCATACATAATCTGCCAGGGCTCCAGTTCTGCCAATATCTCCTCTATGCGCAGCCGTATGTCCGACAGGAAACCCGTCGCCAGAAAAGAGGTGTTCCCTTCGAATCCTTTGGGTGACGGAAGGAGAGATAGACGCTCCAAGTGGGGAGCCATCACGTCATAGACCGATTTTCCTGAAAGATTGTTGACGAAATCCAAGACAACCGGCTGTTTTCCTGCCCCGGCATCCAGGCAACGGCCCAATTGCTGCAAGGTAACGATGTATGATTCCGTCCGTCTAAGGAATAAGACGGCATCCACACCCTCCACATGCAGTCCTTCTATCAGCATATTGACAGAGAACAATACGTGCAGTCGGTCTGATTCTTCCCGGAAAGCATCCAGTATCCGGCCGTTCTGCCGTTCACCTTGGGCATGATGGATCTCGAACGGGGTGATGGCACGTCCCGCTCGCATGAGCCATCCGCATACTTCCGGCACCATCTGTCTGAGATCGGTGAGATCGCGACAGAAGACCAGCAGTTTGCGTACGCTTGTCGGCAGAAACTTCCGGATGACCTCCGGTGCTCCCAAAGCCTCTTTGAAATCCACACGTGCCAGATCCAGTTTCCTCTGTACCTTTTCTTTTCGTCCTTTTGAACAACCGCTTCGTTCCAGCTTTCTTTGTAGCCGGTCCAGTTCGTTGTCCAGCCCGTAAGCACTCTGTACCAGAACCGGAACCGGTAAGATATTGTAATACCAAGCCTGCGGCAAGGTAAGTTCATAAAACAAATTCCCTTCGAAATAGAGATCCACCGTATCGATCATTCCCTCCGGACGGATCGGCGTTGCCGACGTTCCCAGGACATAGGCACAGGGATTGTTTTCTATCACTTCCTGCAAGGCGCTTCCCCAAATTTCCGCCCCGAAATGGTGAAACTCGTCGATCAGAATATGCTCCGCCCGTAACAGCCCATTGTCCTTTCTGTTACGGGTCAGTGACTGGAATGTCCGGTACGTCACTTGCGGGGCAGAGAATCCGACGGCTTTCCGGATCTCATCCAGAATCGTGATGTTCGGAGCAAAGACCAATATCTTCTCCTTCGCATGATCCGCGATATAGCGTGCCAGCAAATAGGATTTCCCTGTTCCGGTAGCCTGCACGACCGTACCGATACGGTGCTGTTTGAATCCCCGTGTGATCGCCCTATAAGCCGCTTCGTTATGCGGATAAAGTTCCACATGTCTTCCGGACAAGAGGCTTTCAATATAGCTTTCATCCGAAACCGTCAGTCCGTGCAGTTCAAAATCCAATGCCTCCGGTAGGAATCCGCCGTGCGCCACGATCCTGAAATAGAGATTTCGATACCCATTGTTTAGTGGAGAGAACTTCTCGTAAAACAGTTCAACATCCGAACGGGTCAAAGGACGTTCGTTCCAGACCTCCTTCACGATGGCATGTACCATTCCCGGCTTGAAGCCTATCCGTAATCCATCCTCGGATTCTGTTACCTGGAAGCCGAGACGAAGATAGCAATCTGTCAAAGACGGTTCCATTAAATGGATCTTATGCGTATATATTACCGAATCATAACAGATTGACACAGAAACATAGGCCTCCGGAGAAATACTTCCCTTCCTGCAAGACCACTTGCAGGAACAGGTGTTTCCACAGCAGGCAGTCTGCACCTATGTTTATCTCGTTCCCTGTGTATTCCGCTATGGCTCGCAGGTTTGGAACCCACTTGGGTTGCCAAGTAATACCACCTACAACGCCTTCCCATTTCTCACTGTATACGGTGGGGCAGTAACGATAGGCAAGATTGATTCCTATATTATGCTCCGTCAGTTTGAAATGTTTGGTTGCCACAACGTAATAGTTGCAAAAATATCCGGCGCCACTTCCACCGTGGCCATGACGTTTGGTCGGCGAACCAATAAAATCATTGCTCCCGATAGCTATAGCCGGATGGTAACGCCCTTCTCGTAACGGATTCAGCTTGACGGAAAAATAGCGATCTTTTTGGTTGTATTTTGGTTCATCGTATCCTTTCGATAAGGACTTCTGGAGCGTGAACGTATAGCTAATCTCTATCCATTTAAATGGTGTTACGGACAGGTAAAAATCTGCTGTATGATATTTCTCTCCGTTATAGATGAAACCTGACTGTCCGTCATCGTCCGGTATGAAATGCTTATTCATGAAATAGCCTCCTATGCGTGCTGTTCCCTCCTCATTCATTTCGGCCGAAGGTATATTAATTAATCCAGACAGACCAGTATATAGCTGTGCCGATACAGACGAAAAGACGAATGCCACAAGCCAGATGATGATAAAACCTCGTAATTTCATTTTCGGGTCTCCTTTCTTTCTTTGATAGTGAAATCAGGCGACATCGTATCCGTACCCCAAGGCAGCAAGTCCCGGTCAAACCATCCCGTCCGTTCGTTCTGTTCAGGATCGGTAAAATAAGTACGGTTAGCATAGCCGTTCGCCTCCACGCTATAAGTCAGGCGGAAATTACTTGCCGGGCGGATATTGACCTTCCGTGCTGAACGCTTGTAAGGCGGTATCATGACAATGACCTTGAAGCCCGCATCTTCTTTCCCCTTGTTGCTATACGAGGCATAAACACCTACGCTGACATGTTTGAAGTGCCGGAATCCCTCGCCCGTCACGCCATAATCGCCATACACATAGCGTCCACCGCGGACGGAAATTTGCGTATTCCACCGATGTAGATAAACTTCCGGCCCTACCTGTGCTGTCAACCTTTCCATCGTACTGGCTTCCCATCCCGATGCCATCGAGCAATATCCCGTCAGCCCTACCTGCGCGGTCATGGCCATCCATCGGTTCAGGATGAATAGGTTCTTCACGTCCAATCCATATCGTTCCACCCCAAATAGTCCTCCCGACACCTTCATCTTCCAATGTTGCCCGATAGCGAGTTGCTTAGATAACACCGCCATGTTCAGGCGCACATTCTTATAACGGTCTCCGTATTGGTTGACTACCGGAACAAGCACTTGTATGGTGGCGTTCCACCGATGCCCCATGTCCCACTTGATGCTCGGCGTGAAGTTGATAAGTACATCATACACTCTATTATTGTCCCAGAAAATGTCCCTATAATTAAAGTCTACACCCATGAATATTTCCAGTCTCCCAAGCTTACCTTGTGCAGATAGAGTGTTGCGGAAAGTAAACAGGAAAAACATGAGAATAAAGATCCAAGATTTTATTATCACCATATTCTATGCGTTAATTGTTGCAATTTTTTAATCTAGTTTTAGCAATCTCATAGATTTTATATAGATATCTCAGGCTCAACAAGCATACGTTGGAATAGACTCCATTCGCTTTTAACGCCCGTAAATGATCCCGCATGATTCTTTTATGACTTCGTATCCCGGAAGAAGACGCTCCTCCGATGCGCATGGTCACAAAATCTTTTGGTATGTAGGCAACTCTTATCCGCTTTACATAAATCAATCTCAATAGGTTCTCAAAATCAGCAGCGACTTTGTAGGAATAGTCAAAAAGCCCGTACTTCATATAAACCTCACGTCGGCAATAGAAAGAAGGATGGGCCGGCATGAAGCCTAACCGCATCCAACATCTGCAAAACGGTTTGGATGAATAATAACGCACACATTTTGTCAAGTCCGAAGCGTTCACATAATGCACGTCCCCATAGATGGCATCTACATCCCGAAAGTTCATATTTTCAACCACCTTTTCAAGTACATCATCCGATGTGTAATAATCATCGCTGTTGAGTATTCCCACCACATCTCCAGTGGCCATACGGATTCCCTTGTTCATCGCATCATAGAGACCCTTGTCCGGCTCGCTGATATAGTGCAGCCGTCCGTTATAACGAGATTCGTATTTTTGAACCAACGCCATGGTATTATCCGTACTCCCTCCATCCACGATGATATGTTCTATGTTAAGATAACTCTGCCTAAGCACACTTTCTATAGTGTCACGAAGGGTTGCACCACTATTCCACGTAGCGGTGATAACTGATACTTTCATATAAAAAGGATATGTTATTCGAATATTCTTTCTGAAATTCTAACAGCAGGATTCCCTCGATATATTCCAAAAGCATCAAGATCTTTGGAAACTGTTGAACCTACACATAAAACACTGTGGGTTTTCATTTTGACTCCTTGGCATACAGTCGATTGCGCACCCACCCATGCCCCATCCTCTATGATGATAGGTTTTATGACAAGATCAAAAGTAGTTTTTTTGTAATTGTGATTTCCACATAACAACATAGCCCCTTGACTGATGCAGACATTCGTCCCAATAGTCACTTGAACCAGATTGTCTATCCACACTTTTTCACCAATCCAAGAATAATCACCGATAGATAAGTTCCAAGGATACTTGATGTTAACCGATGGTTTTATTACAACACCTTTTCCTATTTCTGCACCGAAAAAGCGGAGCAAATACACTTTGATACCAGAGGATGGGTTTAAGGGGTTAATAAAAAACAACACATTGGTGAAATACCACAATATGCGTCGCAATGTTCCGCCACTCGGATTGTACCAGGAATTATCGTAGCGTGATAAGTCAGTCTTCATAGACAAATGACGGTTTAGATCCTTTACCCAATAAGTAATGATACAATTCCACAGTTTGCTTTGCAATAACTTCCCATGTGAAGCTTTTTGAAACAAGTTCCTTTCCGCGCTTTCCTATCTTCATTAATTCCATATCAGATAATTGGAATAAAGAGGTTAGTTTCGCTGATATGTCATGAGGTGTTGGTTCAACTTGAACGGCACATTTATGATGGAAGCCTTCGGGTATGTTACAAAAATCTGTCATCACAACAGGCAATTCATACGCCCATGCTTCCAATACAGACATGGGTAGTCCTTCGCTAAAAGAAGGCAAAACAAATGCATTTGCTTGACACAATGCCTTTTCTTTTGCTTTTCCATATAACGAGCCTACAAACTTTACGTCATTGACCAAATTATATGTTTCAACAAGATGTTTCAATTCATTTAGATGTCCATTTTGATCCCAGCCTGCGATATGTATTTCCCATGAATTGAACAATGATGGATTTTCTTCTTTCATTATTTTCAATCCCCCAATCAATTCCTTTATTCCTTTTTTAGGATGTATCCGACCGATAAAAAGCAGAATTTTCTTCTTGTGATCACGTTCGTATCGTGGTGCTTGTGGCAAATTAATTCCATTGGGAATTATAGCCACCGGATTTTTCAATCCGAATTTCCGAATACTTTCGTATTCGGATTGGCATAATGCGTGAATACAATCAGCCGAACGAAGATTCCTGTATTCAAACAAATGACCTACTATTTTCTTTTTCCATCCGGAATTGCGAACAGCCCAAGGATCGAGCATTCCATGAGGCTCTATAATCACCTTGCATCGTGTTTTTTTCCACTTTTCTACCAATGTAGCATAAGAATAATACATCCATATACCTTGCTGGTGTATAATATCGGCATTTTCTTCTCGTACGATGCGATGAATGTCAGTTGAAAATCCTAATTGTTTTCCGATGGGAATTTTTGTTCTGTGGTAGTTTACGGTACGCACGTTTCCATAAGCTGATTTATCTTGTTCCCAAAATTCATCAACAAAGGAAACGACTACTGGTTTGATCTTTTCATTATGCATTGCCTGGCTATAGCAAGTCATAGTGGAATATAGACCACCACCAAGGCGTGATCCATAAGATGTAAGAAGCAATGTTTTCATCTGCAATTATTTAACAAATCTTCCCATTGGAGGATTATATTACTGATACTATATTTCTTTGTGTATGTCACAGCCTGTATACTCATATTGGCCAATTGTTGTGGATTATTCATCAGTTGCAGCAATCGTTGAGGAAAATTTTGCTCATTATCTGTGAGGTAACCATTAATCCCTTCTTTGATAATATCTTGTGCTGCCGAAAAAGAGTTTAATACAATAGGTACAGCTCCTTGCGACATAGCTTCACAAAGAGTCAATGGCCAACCTTCATATTTCGACATCATAATGAACAATTTTGCACACTCATAGTAGGGTTGGGGATCTTGAAAGCCCTCGAAACGAATGTTTTTAAGTTGCAAGGTGGTAGATAGCCTTTCCAATTGGGTGCGTTCTGGACCGTCACCCACAATGACAAATTGCCAATCGGCAAGCAATCCTTTTGAGATCTTAGCCCATACCTTTAGCATCTTATCTACCCCTTTTTCTACGACTAATCGCCCCACGTATAATAATATATTCTCTTTTCTCTTTGTTCGGTCGGAGTGTATTGATTGCAACATCACAGGATTGTTTATATATGTCACTTTCCCTTCGTTCTGATAGCCTACAAGAGTACAGAATTCTGATATATATGCCTCTGATAGTAACACATAGCGGGATGACTGATTGAGCAACATTATCTTTCTATTGATTTCTTTTTTTAGCAGATATGTGTGCAGCAGCCGTCTCAGTAGACCTTTCAGCGTTAACCACGATGACAAGTCACGTTTGTTGTAGATAAACAAAGGAGAGTTATGCTCAAAAACTATCAAGGGGATGTTATATTCTTTGCTCAAATGGCACGCAATTTTTTCAGTGGGCGCATAGCTGTCCTGATATATGATGACATCATAATGCCTGCTTTTAACTACATCGCATGCAAATGAGATATTTTCTTGCGCCGTCCATTGCTTGTTGTTGGGCATGGAATAAATGTTACGAGCATATATTTCTCCCTTCTGTTCCTGCTGCCAATGGGATATAACATCTATGTTGTGCCCTTTTTTTAGAGCAAGCTGCCCTACGATTTGCGTGGTAACAGTTTCTATACCTCCCACTCCGGGATAACGGGTAAGATAAAAAAGGATGTTCATGCTTGCAGAATACTGGTAAATGCTTCTATTTGTTTTTTATCTCGCTTTTCCCAATCAATAGCCATGGCATTGTTTTTATAACGCTGGTAATTCTGTTCCATTTGCTCTATAGCTTTTTGTAAACTATCAATTGATTGATGATTGAAAATAACACCTGTATCATAATTCCTCACCATATCAATATTGCACCCTACCATATTGCTCACAATTACCGGCAATCCATTATACAAAGCTTCTTCTACAACAAACCCCCACACTTCAGAGCATGAAGGTAATATTAAACAATCGCAATTGGCATAAATCTCTTTAAGTTTGCTATTGTCTATAAATCCTAAGAATGTGACATTTGATTTTGCCATCGCTTTATATTCCGTTTCTTTACAGCCGGTTCCAATAATGGTCAATTGCTTGCCATTTTCATTGAAAGCTTTTATTAGCAACTCAAGATTCTTAAGTTCTATAATTCGTCCAGTATAAACATACCGCAAAGGATGCCTTTCGTGGCAACCTTCACTCGGCACCGGCTTATGATTGCGCAATGCAAGTCCGACTCCTCCTGTGATGTGTACAACTCCACGATACTTAAGATGCGACAACAAGTCTTTATGCGGTAATCCCGACACGAAAGCATAAGAATTCCTGTTTAATATCAGTCTCTTTAAGAGACCTTTTGCTCCCGTTGTCTTACTTTCATATATGCTCGACTCAGATATAATACAGTTACTCTTTCGTGATGTAAGAAACATCATTATAGCAAACTCTGCATTCGTCCATCCTCCGTAGATGATATAACGATACTTAACGGAACGTATCATTTTACTCATCTTCCACGAATCGATTAGTACCTCAATAGCATTACTCCTATCTAAGTTATTTTTGTTTAAGTAGTAAGCATCAAACTCCCATCGCATAGAGACTTTGTTCATCACTACTTGCTCACTCTCACCTAGGAATATAACTCCTATGCGATAATTGGTAGATAAGGCATTAAATAAGTTGATTTTATAAAATGCCGGAGCGTTCTGCACAAATAAGAAATCGTATTCTTTCATTCCAAAATATCTTCTTTTATTGTATAGCGTTTGGCGAAATAGTGAAACAGGAACAGTGGTATTATCATATAGAAGAAGCTGGCTGTTAGAATTTGCGCAAAATAGCCACGCGAAATGTAGATATAAAGAAAGCCATTGAATGCAGACAAGGTCAATAATGGAAGCAATTCGCCATCACTCGTTGCAAAGTAATTCCAAATACGCTTTGACAGGTATCCCATAAATGCTCCCAACAGAAATACACCTATCCATCCAAAAGCCACAAATGCTTCAGCATATTCCATAACAGCCACTCCTGTTCCATAATGTCCAAATACAGAGTCTACGCGGCCTGCCATATAACCTAAAAAAGCTCTTTTCTGGGGAAAAATAGCGTATGGCAATGGCATTAATACTCCATTCATTATAGGGGCAATATAGACATAATCACCTTGATTCTGCACTTGTCTCATTACAGCCCCACTTGCCATAAAGATGCGAGCCTCATTAGTACCACCTTCAAATAACTCTTCCGTTCCTTTGCCTTCGATACGTTGTAGATTAAGCCCTTTTTCGTAAGTCCGACTATACTCCATAATCCCCATAAATAAGATGAATGCAACACCTAAGATTGACCATACGAGCAAATTAGGTCGGATTGATTTAGTTATATAATATATTGTAGTTAAATTTATAATGAGCAAGACTAGGCGAAAACGGAATCCGGAGTTCAAATAAATCCATGCTACGAGTATTAAGACTACGTAAAACCATAACATCCGTTTTCCTGTTAATAGTTTGACTCGAAAAAAACAACAGAGAGGTAATATCAGTAGTCCCAGTCCTTGCATTAGGTACATCACAAATGTACCTTCATTCTTAAATTCATTCCGTTCGCTATACCCATATAATAGAATTTTTATATTATTCCCCATCCATGCCACATACATAGCCAAACCTATAAGAAAAACTATGGTTGCCGATTTTATAATAGCATTATCAGAGTATTGGTAATATGATGTAATTATGGGTTTCCAATTGGCTTGCCATACTAAATAATAGCCAGCCAACAGCACTGCCACACCAGCCCATGAGATAGAATAATAGGGCGACATGTCTGTTAGTCTATAAGTCGTATCTCCGGCAATAATTGTATAAAAAGGACCTACGACGGCATAATATAGAAGCACAAGGCACACGAATGTGGATGGGCTGAATACATGGCGGACATCCTTGTTCCTAAAATTAGAAACAAGGATCACACTTATTATTCCCAAAATGATAATAAGTGACAGAATTGCCTTAAAATCAAATATTACACTTAAATTGTTCATTACTTTATTTCTTCAAACAGCGCAAAATGCGCCCACCAAGTAACGCCAACATTATTCCCTGTTTTACAGGAAGTCTGGTCAAATACTTCCAATATAAGTTTGAAAGCAAATGGGGTGTTGGAGGTGTTTCAATGGCAGGATTGTATTTTAACGCATCTTGATAATCGTATTCAAATCGGTTGAATTTGAAAGAACAATCTTCAATCAGTTCCCGTCCTCGTTGCGAACGAACTAAAACTAAGTTCATTCCGGTATTGTCATCTATTTCTGGGCGAACAAACTCCACTCCCCAAAGATCTGCTACGGTAATGTCGGAATTGTTTCTGTTGTTAGTAAAGGAGCACTTATGACAACAATCTCTAAGGTAAAGATTTGACATAAAACCACGAAAAAAAATAGATTTTGAGTGTCTAATATATTGTTTTTTACTACTTTGTAGAGTATAATCCGTACCAAAATCACGCCAGTTTTCCTTTTTGCTACGAAAATTCACTTCTTTTACTATGCTTCCATTGTGTTTCTCTATGTCTGCTATTATTCGATTGAAAATAGCTTGCGATGGTACGCCATGACACACAAAATCCACCGTTATCAAATTTTCGTAATCTTTTCGCAGATAACGTTTAAGCCCTGCCACTTGACACGGTGTGCCGATGAACAACACATTCCTTTTATCAAGCAAGTCCGTTTTAACCACTTTAAAGATATCACCTATTTGGCTTTGCAAATATTTGCTGCACCGTATTCTTTCTAAATCGGCGTTTTGGGTAACTCTGATATGCCTTACAACTAAACCGTCAGTCCAAGTCGCTCCATACACCACGCCTTTCTTTGCTATGAAATAGCGTGACAACTCGTGACAAACAGCACCACTCGATGAAAGCCTCACATCCTCCGCCGATTTGCTGACCACTGCTTCCACCATGATAGGACGAATAGGCTTCACGGCTCTATGTATCAAGGGGCAAACTTTTTCACACAGGTTACAATGGATACACAGGCTAGAATCAATTAACGGATAAAAGAAGCCTTTCTTGTCGGAGTACATGGTAATGCACTGTTTGGGACAAGCATTCACACAAGCTGCGCAACCGCAGCATTTCTCCAAAGAATCGATGTTAATCATTCTAATTGTATTTGCTTATTATCTGGGAGCAAGCGTTGTTCACTCGCTGCTGCATGACAGGTACCTTTTCTCTCAAAGTGGAAATGATTTCTTGCTCATGGTCTGTGATGTGGCAAAATGCGTCTTTTAGTTGAGAACTTGTCGAAAGTCGATCTGTTGATACAACATAATTTTCACTCGTTCCAAAAAGGTCAATTGCGATACCTATTGATTTTATGCTATATCCAAGCACCAATGTAGGAATGATACTTGAATAGGCTGCAATAGAAGCATGTGTGCGGGCTGTGATAAGGAAACGACATTGCGAGATAATATATTTTAGATGCTTGCAACTTAAAGAAGTGTCGCTTATAATAGTCACTCGGCCCGTATCTTTGTATTTCTCATATAGTTTGAGATGGGGTGTCATATCGTAATCATTCTCAGTTCGGAACACGTGAGGTATCAGGCAGATGTTCATGTCAGTTTCGCGAATGATATAGTCAATCGTACCACAATAATTATCCCACACCAATTCACCATTATTCGACCAACCCATTACCAACGGACTAAGATTGATGCCTACCGTATTCTTTGGCACAAAGCTCTCTGGTAGTTTACATGGTGTGGTTATAAGAGTAAAAGCCGGGTCTGCCATTAAGAGCAATTTATCTTCGGGAATACCTGCTTCAACAAGATATTGGTATGTCAATGGTTCTCGCGGGGCTATAAGCGCATATCGCTGCAAGTCGGCAAAGATTACCGGGTCATTTATCTTCTTTTTTTCAATCGAGCAACCCCAAAATATGCATGGAATACCATGCTCTGCACAATACTTGTTCAAATTTATGCTAATCTTGGGCATTACATCGTAACAATAGGTATCACCACCTACATTAAGGGCTATATTCCCTTGTGCTGCCTTCCACACATCCATTTGACGCAGGCTATTGGCTATATATTGCGCTTTCAGTGCTTTGTCAAAGAACAAAGATGTAGCGCGCTTGATTGGATGGTTGCGAAATTCTGCATACTCCACAATTTGGGAAAACTCAGAAACGCCTAATTGTTGGTCGTATGGTAAATCATGAGTTGCCAGTACTGCTTTAATACCCATTGAAGAGAATAGGTCTGCTGTCGATTTGATTATCGCTTCACACCCTCGGTTGTGGCTTCCAGTATGTCCACACAATATGACTTTATTCATCGCTTAACTATTTCATTAATAATCTTTGCAAAATCATCGTAATAGCGTTCCCATGTATGATCCAGCGCAATCTCTCTCGAATACTTGCCCATAGAACGGCATTTTTCCTTATTCTCAACAAACCAGCATATTTTATTTTTCAAATCTTCAAGATTGCCAGTTTGAAATACATATCCATTTACTCCATCCTCTACCAAATCGTTTACACCCGAATGGTCGGAACACAGAATGGGGATACCGAAAGCCATCGCTTCAAGTCCGGCAAGCGACATTCCTTCAGCAAGCGATGGCAATACAAAAACATCGGCATGGGCATAATACTCTTTTAGTTGATTGTGATCAACAAATCCGGCAAAGGTAATGTTGGCATCGTTTTTGTATTCATTATACAGGTCGAATGCCGGTTTAATGCCGCCCACCAGTATGATGTCTATTTTCTCTCTTAATTCTCTCGCACAATGAAGCAAATGGTGTAGCCCTTTGCGCCTATTAAGTTGTCCTACAAAAATCAGAGTAAGTTTATCGGTTTTATTAGTGTGTTCAATTGGGGCAAATTGCTCCACATCTACGCCATAAGGCAATATCTTTATCTGTTCAGGTTTTATTCCGCAGAAAATAAGACTTTTCTTTACAACCGATGATGCTGCCAGGAAATATTGGCAATGTGAGAGATCGCTCTCTATGTCACATATTATCCGTTCATTCCACAGCGTTGGATCCTCCTTATAGAAATCGTTATGATTGAATTTCTTCATGTCTTGCTCATACACATGACGAATCCATGGCCTAACAGCAATTGATACATCCATTATCGTAATAGTGTTAGGGGCAGTTCTTGAAAGTACATCCAGGTGTCGCTTGGCTGTACCATCATACACGATAATTCCGTCTTCATGATTCTTTATAGCGTATTCTATGACCTTCTTATTAAATTTCCTTGCTACATACAGGTTCCACCAATCTTTTATACTGTTTAACCGTGGAAAATGCGCGAGGAATATAGTCATCAAAGCTGGCAGTTCATAGAATTGGATTACCTCGTCATCTTCAAGTGCGCCACACTTTCTGCGCTTTGCCTTTGTCAAATCTCCCCCAGACAAAAACAGAAGAATCCTCGAAGTCCATGACCCCGTTCTGTCATATACCGTGGTCAAGTATTTATGTAGTAGTCCAGCTCGCTTCAATGCAGTAGCCGTTCTAAAAGAATGCTGTTGCCCTGGATGTGCTATGATAAACTTCATGTGGAATTTTACTTTTTTCGCAATATGACACGATATATTTCTCTTATCTTCTTCACAGCCGTTATAGGTAACACTTTAAGCATAACATCTACTATTCGCCCTTTCCATACCATCTTTTTATCGACCCATGTGGCAGCGTAGTGGTGAATGGAGTATGTTTCGGGATATAATGTTATCTTGCCAGTTTTCCTGTCAATGCGAGGACAGAAATATTCTCGAGGATATATCTTAAAGCCTGCACATTCCTGTATGTTATTGGAACTTCTGTCATACCCGCGTTTCAACAACATTTCACTGGTGTATGATACTACCGTTTTTGTGTTTATCACCCCAGAGGGAAAAATAAATTCCAAAGCCTGATATAAATCGAGCATATTCTTACAAAACTCCATTCCTTTTTCTGTAGCCATACCAAGACCAGGGTTGCATGCAACACCAGCATCAGTTCCGGTGAATATACCCGTCTGCATCACATTGTTTGTTTCCAACCCCATGTAGGGCCCAAAGTGAAGTATAGGCTCGATTGACTTGATTAGTTCCACATCAATATCGAAATAGATGCCGCCATGATGGTAGAGAATCCAGAACCGTGCATAGTCACTGACAAAAGCAAATTTCTTGCGTTTATATGCCTGTTGGGTGTATTTGATGGAATTGACGTCAAAATTATCTTCGTTCCATTCCTTGATTTCATAGTCGGGCAAATACTGTTTCCAACTATTGATGCATTTTATGGCCAGTTCAGGCAACGGGTTGCCGCCAAACCAACAATAGTGTATAACTTTTGGAATCATATCGTAACTAATTGCTTGAATTTATGATTTACATAATATATTAGAGGAAAGTCTATAACAAGCATAGAATAAACCACAAGTGGAAGAGAATGAAAAGATTCCGCCATGAAGTAGGCAACTATCAATGCCATTATTGTAACGCACATGTCAATAATACCAAATATCACATGGTTATTTGTAGCAAGAAGCGCTACACAGCCTGTATTCCACATTGTGTTAATAACGAGAACTACAAGAAAAGCTGTAATCAACGGATAGCTGAATTGTACAGCACCATGCGTCCATGTTGTGTATATAAAAGGTCCTGCCATTAGCAAAAATATGCTGATTAATACGGATAAAACAAAAGAAGCCTTCATTGCCTTAGAGTATAGACGGCGCATAGTGACATAATCGCGCTTCCCATAAGCAATAGAAAACTCAGGCCACACTGAATGTAATATGGTGGAGAGAAAAGTTTTAATAAAATTGCACATGGTGCGCGTGGTATTGTACAACACAACTGTATCACTGCCCCAAAACCTATTTACTAACAATGTAAAACCTTGCAACAAAATAGCATTGGAAATAGGGAACGACATATAGGCAACTGATTGGGGAAGAATCTCTTTCAGCAATATTAAGTCGCCCAATGAAAATGTGAATCCCCACTTGAAGTATCTTCGGGCATTAATATGCTTTATTGCGATAAGCAAAATATTCGGCAAACAAATTGCAATACACATGAATGCCACATTGCATCCAACTACCAGACAAACAAAGGTTATGACAAATATGACCAGTCTCGCAATTTGGTCATAATATACTGCTACAGAAGCGTTATGAGTGGCTCTAAATATAGCATTCTCAATGCCACTAAGCATTTGTATGAATATTTGGCACAACAGCACCACGAAAACTGCGCTTCCTTCTGTTCGGGTTATCGTGTGTAAACCTAATTGGTCAGTTATATCAAAAAAGGATACATATACTATACTTGAAACAACACATATGGATCCAATGATAATAATAATGGCTACATTGTTCACAAGAAGCGAGTTACATTGCTTTAAATCACCTCGTGCATAGCTAATCGAGAATTTGTTTTGAATGACGGAATTCAGTCCTATGTCTGATATTCCAAAAAAAGCCGTCAGCGCAGATATTACTATCCAATCACTATACAGGTCGTTTCCCCAATAAATAATGTAGAATGGTACTAACACAATTTGATTAAGGAGATTTACCCCTATTCCAAATAAATTAGCAATGATATTCTTCCTGATAGGACTGTTAATATTGATTCTTTTCATACATAAATTATATACACGATACAATCTTTATCGATTTTTTTGTGTATTGACCGTCTTTGTGGTTTTATCCCAAGAAGAGGCCAGTAGACGGAAACGTGAGGAAAATTCCATACGTCGGTTATGTCCCTTGTAAATATGGTAATAAACCGTACCACGGCTGGCATTTTTTACAGGGTTCGAACCTTGTGACGACTGTGGTCATTAGGATATATATTGGCTGACAGTTGCTTTAACTCTATAGATAAATCTGCGAATTATTTCAAACTTTGAATGTAACTTCGCTAACGCAGTATATCTTTCTCCAGCTAGGGAAGCATATCTTACTTTTTCAAGGCAACTCTCCGACGGCTTCCGACAGTTCCTGTTCCAACCGCATGATTTCCGAGAAGTCGGGATGCAAGCCACCTTTTTGGTACTTGGCATAAAGACGTGTCAGATCTATAGAATGGTGGTACAGTGTCATGACTGCCAAACGGTAGATGGCTGTCAAGCCGTTATTGAGATTGAGGTATTCACCGCTAATTCGGATGGTAAAAGAGAACCGTATGATAATGGTATAACTGTCCACTACCGAAGAGGCAGCGGGAGCGAACACATCGGCATGGTCAATATGATACGCTTGATGATTATTGCCGCTACCGAGTATCGTGACCTTGAACCTATACTTAATCTGTTTTCGATTATCGCAAATCGGCGTTGAATACTTGTTTGCGATCAGTTCGTGGTAATTTTTGTTTATATAGGACTGTTTCCAAGCTGGTAAGATTATGTGTATCGCTGCCCATCAGGTCGTAGAAGCCATTTTTTATCAGCCATTCGGCCTTCTTCCTTACCCCAGTGCCGTATAAGCCGACCCATGAGAAAAGATTGAGCTGGAATTTCACGTTCAATCTTTTCAGTTGATGATAGTCGCTCCCGCTCATGTAATTGTACCGTTCGGGGTGCGCCAATACAGGTGTATAACCTTTCGACTTGACGCAGAGCAGGATGTTGCTCAGTCCCATCGGGGGATTGAAATAGGAAGTCTCCAGCAACAAATGTTTCCCGTTCTTGCCCAACGGTAACAGATCACCCTTCTCCAACCGTTCCTCGAACAGGTTATCAAGCATGTTCTCGGCGGAAAGATGCAAGGCTATATCTCCCCGATAAACGGCTTTCAGTTTCTCGAAACGGGCTTTCAAGGAGGCTGTTGTGTTAGGCATGTCCTCCATGATATGCGGTGTCAGCCAAACTTCTTTCACACCCAATTCTTCATAAAGGGAAAGGATTCGCAGAGTTTCCTCCACTGTCTGTACACCATCGTCTACTCCGGGAAGCAGATGGCAGTGCCAGTCAGTGAATCCTTGGAAGATGCCACTGTCAGCAAGAATGATACGCTTTCTGAAAGGCCACATCTTTCTGTTTACTCTTCCTTCGTATATCCGGCGTATCCGTAATGGTAGCCGTACTTGTAACCGTATTTATACCCGTACTTGTATCCGTATCGTCCGCTGCCATCGTCCGTACCGTTCAGGATGACAGACATGTTCTTGTATTTCCTGTTGGTATAGAACCCTTCTATCTCCGGCAACATGGTGCGGTCAAGCAATCCTGCACGGACAATGAACAGGGTAATATCTACCCATTTATTGATGATGGCGGCATCGGCCACGATTTCCACTGGAGGGCAATCGATGAAGATGTAGTCATATTCCTTACGCAGGTCGTTTATCAGTTGCTCCAACCGTTCTACGAACAGCAGTTCGGTAGGGTTGGGTGGTATCATACCTACGGGGATGATGTCCAGCTTGGCATCGTCCGCAGGTTTGCGGACGATTTCCCGCCAGGTCTTCGTCTCTCCGATAAGGTAATTGGAGATGCCTTCTTTCGGTCTGCCCACATACTCGCTGAGCGAACCTTTACGCAAATCAAGGTCGATGGCAATCACTCGCTTGCCCTTGATAGTGAGGCTGGTGGCGAGATTGAACGTGATAAAGGTCTTGCCACTGCCCGGATTGGCCGAGGTGAGCATGATGACATTCGACTCCCGTTCCTTGCCCACGACAAACTCCAGATTGGTGCGTACCACACGAAACGCCTCGTTGATGACATTGCGGCTCTTTTCTTTAACCACGGTTGCGCACTTATTCCCTTTTGTCTTTGTTTTGCGATCGTACCATTTGTTCTTCTTGCGGAAGGCAAGAGGTATCTCGCCCACGAAGGGAACGGTCATATTTTCCAGATCCTTACGGCCACGGACAACGGTGTTCATGTTCTCACGAATGAAAATGATGACCACGGGAATGAGCAGTCCCAAAGCGAAAGCCACCAGTAGGATATTTTTCTTTACCGGTGCAGTGGGTACCATGCTGCCACCCGGCATGGTGATGATGCGGGTATTGTAGGCTGTGAACGCCTGTGAGAGCTCGTTCTCCTCACGTTTCTGCAACAGGTAAAGGTAAAGTGACTCCTTCACCTTCTGCTGCCGTTCTACCGAGAGCAGGTACTTAGCCTGCTGCGGATTGGACGCAATCTGCGAGGTAGCCTGCCCGCTGTAGCCCCGCTGGCTCTTTATCTGGGCATTTAGGGTAACCAGCTGGTTGTCAATGGAGGTGAGCAACGCGCTCCGCATGGCGGAGAGGGAAGCGTCCATCTCCACCACCAACGGGTTCTTCTCGCTACTGTGCGACACGAGGCTGTTGCGCTCCAACAGTTTGCTGTTGTACTCGCTAATCTGTGTGGCGATGCCCGGATTGTCTATGCCGGAATTGGCGGGAAGCAACTGGGAACTGTTACTCTTGTTCGTCAAGTAGTTGCGTATATAGCGTGCCATGTAGACCTGGTTGTCCAGTTCCTTGATGGCGGCATTGGCCTCGCTGGCCTGCGCCATGTACATACTGGCGGCGGCCTGTACATCGGGCAGCAGATGCTCGCTCTTGTAGGAGGAGATGTCATCGTCCACGTTACCCAATTCGCCCTCGATCACACCGAGGCGGCCGTCAATGAACTTCGAGGTACTAATGGCTATCTGGTTCTTGTCCCTCACCCAGTTCTCGTTATAGACAGCTATCAGGGTGTTCAGCACGTCTTCCGCCCGCTGGGTGGAAACATCCTTGAATGACAAGGTAATGATGTTGGATTTCTCGTCGGTCTGCGACACGACCAAGTCAGCACTGTAAGCGGAGGCGGCTTCTCCGAATGGCAGGCGTGACACATATAACAAGGTCTCCGTATCGTCCGTATAATAAGGGGTCGAAATGACGACGATTTTCCCGATACCACTTGGTATGGTATCGCCCAGATTCCCTTTCAATTCCATTTCACCGACGTTCTCGTCGTTCCGCTCGATGTCGAATAAAGTGACCTTGCCACCCTTCGACAGTTGCAAGGTGAACGTGGCGGATTCGTCCTCGGGCAGGTCGCTGATGCTGATGCTGATGGGAAGTTGCCGTCCGTAAACTGTCTGGCGGTGGAAACGTCCGGGTACTTTATAATCCATGTCCAAATGCAGGCGTGAGACCACTTCCCGCATCAGGTCGGGTGACTGCAACGTACCCATCTCGTTATTCACATTGGTATTGCTTGTGAACAGGCCAAAATCGGAGAATGTCTCCATGTCTGTGGAGGCAGACTTCCCTTTGGAATCATCCTTGATGAGGATGGAGGCGGAACGGGTGTATACCGGCGGTGTAGTGAGCAGGTACCAGACAGCAATGCCGAGACAGACGACCAATGAGACCACAAACCAATGCCATTTTCCGAGGCAGAGGTAAAATAAATCCTGTATTCGGATGAAGTCCTGCGGACTTTGTGCGGGTGTATTTCTTTGTTGGGTTACCATTTCTTGAATGAGGAACTAACAATAATGATGATTTTATTATTTGAATATCAATACGCTGATGGTAGTCAGCAGGGATGCCAAGGAAATCCAGAATGAGGTGCTGCGTACATTGTTGCCGTTAACCGTGGACTGGCGTGCCTTGGTGTCGTTAGGTTCGACATACACCACGTCATTCTGTTGCAGGTAATAGACCGGCGAGGAATAGAGGTGATCGGCGGAACAAAGGTTAATGCCATAGACACGCTGCTTGCCGTTCTCGTTACGCAACACCAGGACTTTCTCGCGTTTGCCATATATGGTCAGGTCACCGGCCTGGCTCAAGGCGTCGAGGATGGTGAGGTGATCCTTGTCGATATTGTAACGTCCGGGACGGTTCACCTCACCCATGACATTCACGCTCAGGTTCATGAACTCAACCGTGACTACGGGATCCTTGATGAGGTCGTGCGATTGTAGCTCCTTTTTTATATAGACCGCGACTTCCTCACGGGTCATGCCTTGCACGTGGAGCCCCCCCAGTACAGGGAAGTCGATATCACCCTTGGAGTCCACCGTATAACCGGACAGTCCCCGGTTTGTCCCCGATGAACTTTCCTGTCCCACTTGCTGGCTGACGATCGGAAGATTGAACAGGTTGGTCAGCCTCAAATCCTGACTGTTGACCAAAATGGATAACTTGTCTTTCGGTTGGATCTTGATTTCCATCGGTGCGGCAAGCGTCAACTCGCTCTCACCGGGACACAGATCCTGAAAGTAAGAGATTTCCTTGGATGTGGAGCATGCGACTAAGGCTAAGACCGATGCCGCCACAATAATGATTTTGTAAAATTTCATTGTATTTGATAAATAACTATAGTTTCTTGTTGATTCGATTTATTTTCCGGGTCAACCATATATTCACAGCTATCCATATTAGGATATCAGCAAGCAGAAGTTGAGTCACGCTGATACAGGTTGACAACAGGATGTTGCACAAGGTGAAAAACACCGATACGGATACGATGGTAATCATTACCGTACGCTGCCGCATCCCGATGGCAAGCAGCTTGTGGTGGATATGGTTCTTGTCGGGCAGGAACGGGTTCTTGCCGTTGCGCACCCGGTGGAGATAGACCCGCACCACGTCGAAGCAGGGTATGATGAGGGGCGAGTAAGCCAATACGAACACATTGGGCAGACCGTCCGATGTGCCTTCTGGAAAGCACCGGCAAATTTTCAGGCTGAGTATACAGAGCATCATGCCGATAGTCAAACTACCCGTGTCTCCCATGAATATCTTCCTGCCGCGCTTGGCATCGCCGAATACATTATAATAAAAGAATGGAACGAGCACGCCGAGGGTGGCGAAAGCGAGTATGGCATAGATATACTCATATGCCATAAGAAATATCACCCCGTAGAAAAGCATCGCCACGCCGCACAGTCCGGAAGCCAGCCCGTCAATACCGTCTATCAAGTTGATGGCATTGATGATGAACACCACGACTAGTACAGTAAGTGACCAACCCATCCATTCGGGCATATTATATATAAGGAATAAACCGTGCAGGTTGTTGAGCCACAGCCCTCCGGCGATGATCATCAGCCCACAGGCTATCTGTACCACGAACTTGGCACGGTAACGGATGCCTATCAGGTCATCGGCCATACCGACTAGATAGAGTACCATGATGGAACAGAATCCGAAAGTCAGGGAACGGCTTTCCGAGACAATCCCACCCAGCATGTCGCCGTAGCCCAAGAGCTGGCACATACCGAGCAGCAACGCAACGGAGAAGAACACGACCGGCTTGAAGGCGATACCGCCCAGACGGGGAACGACTCCCTGGTGGATCTTGCGTTCGTCGGGTATGTCGAACAGGTTCCTGCGGAAGGAAATCAAAAGGATCTGGGGAATAAGTACCCCTGCGGAAAGTGCGCACACGATAAATACCAGAATTGAGTTGACCGTCCAGAATAAAGAAGGAGCGGAAAGATTGGAAATGAAAGCCATAGGCTGTTTTGTCAGATAAGTTGTATATACTCGGGATCGACCTCTACCCCCACGGCAAGAAATCCTTTCAGTTCGACGAGCAGACGTTTGATCTTGGAACCCCGTGTTGTGAGCAAGCTTCCCTCGTATCCGTTGAGCGGCCCGCCCACGATGCGAATCTTGCGTCCGTACATGGCAGGAGTAATCTCTTCCGGCAGGTAATATTTGGGGGATTCGGTGGCATTCACGGCACGGATGAAACGTTCCATGTCCGCGTCGACAACGACCATCGGCTCCCGCCAAGTGTTGCGTAACCAACGGAACTGAAGGGTCGGGGTCTTTTTCACAACAGCGTCAAGGTTCTTCCGTGTCTCATGCACGAAGAGCAAGTCTTGTATGAACGGTACCTCCTCACGGACATGCACACCCTTGCGGGTGACCAAGTGCCATTTCATGGGGACAAAGACTTCTATCTTCTTCCCATCAAGCAGTTTATAGGCGGGCAGTTTTGCGTTCGTCCTTTTCAGGTCGCGCATCACGAACCACCGTACCTCTTCCTCATTCTCTTGGGATGCCATTATTTCGCTTCAGGACAATATTATCAATCCTGCACGATTGTAAATTTTTCTACCAATCAAGCAGTTACAAATATAGTTCGTAAAAGTTCGGGATTTCATCCCGTTCTTGCTCCATTGTTTCGTTCTCATCAGAAACTGGCGTTTGTCCGCCCTTACATCGGGCAGACTTTCAGGCGAGTTTGCGACTGTTCTTGTTGCACTTCTCTCCGTAAGAGATGAATAACATGACATCTATGAGCAAAACAGCCTGATAATAAAGACTTTGATTTCTCGTCAAATCCTATCTGCTCAACAAATCGTTTTGCAGCTTCAGGAATCATACCATTCCGTATTATCTTTTTTTGCTCATTTTTGTAGTCGTTTTCAATATTTTATGTAATTTTGCACCGTGTTATTCATCTCTTACGGAGAGACCATAATTTTTGCTCAACATTATTATCATCCTTGAACATTCCCGCATCCATGACTATTCCTTGAACAAGTATTCCTTGTTTAGAAAGTTCCTTTTTTTGCACTTCTCTTTTCAAGAGATGGGTTACCTTGTAATTATTAATCTAATTATTTAAATATCAGGTGATTTTTATACTGTTCTTCTTTATGCAATCTGCTTTTGCTCAACAAATGCCTCTTTTCGCTCAACCGTTTTTTGGGGCATGAAACATATTTTTTATCATTTATGGGGTGTTTTTCTATATTTTATGTAATTTTGCATCAAAAAATTCATCTCTTGAAAAGAGAGCGTCCATTCGCTCAACATGCTACTCCCTGCATAAGGACTTTATAATCAGACTATTCGCTTTATCTATAGTGGCAGTGTCCAATGAGGCCAGATAGATCCTTGTAGTGGTTTCCGAATCATGTCCCATACCTTCGCTGATTACAGAGATCGGAATATTCTTACTCCGGGCTGCGCTGGCCCAGGAATGGCGTGCGACGTAATGGGTCAGGGGAACGGACAAGCCCAACTCTTTCCCAATGGCCTTCAAATATCTGTTGATACGATGGGAGGCATTGATATATTGCTTCCTCTCATCCATACCCGGCCTAACGATGACGGGAAGAAGGTACGGGGACTCGGGAACATTGTAACGGCTCACGATCTCCTGCATGCACGGCTCCCATTTTACAAAAAGTTGTTGCCCGGTTTTCTTCCGCCGGTACGTGAGGATACCGTTAGCGAGATCCTTCTTCCTTAAGAATGCCATATCGACCATGGACATCCCCCTCGTATAAAAACTGAAAAGCAGCATGTCCCTCGCAAATCTTTTGGCCGGATGCAGTGACAGGTCCAACGTCCTGAGCTGTTTTATCACACGCAGGGGAACGGCCCGCTTTGTTGTCCTCTCGACTCCCGTATAGACATGTTTGAAGGGGGAGCGCTGGGTGACGAGTCCCTTCTCCACGGCACGGTTGTAGGTGGCACGCAAAATACGCATGTAAAAGGATATCGTGTTCATGGAGATTTCTTTAGACCTCAGCCATGCCTCGTATGCGGTCATCAGGTCGGAATCCATATCTCCTAATGGTATATCCTTTCCATCCATGAACCGTATGAAACTGTTGAGCGTGGACGTATAGGTCTCAACGGTACGTACCTTTCCCATACGTCTCAGACCGTTTATGACCTCCCGCATAAAAACGAGAAAGAAAAGCCCGCGATGCTCGCCGTGAAAGGCGGAGGTTACGTCATCGGCGGTGAAAGCGCCTCCCTTCCGTCCCAGGGCCGTGATGACATTCTCCAGCCGGTCGGTATCCTCCGCTATTCTTTTATCCAATAGCAATAGATATTGTCGCCTATCCTCATCGGATGACGTGATGACAATCCGGGAATACCGCTTGCTCCACTCGGCGGGAAACAACTTGTAGGAAGTGTTGATCTGCCTTGCCACACGTCCGTGAATCACTTGGTAATAAACCGTGCCCTCTCTGCCGTCCACGGAGGAGGGTCTGAACTTGACTTTTACTGTAGCCATAAACTCTCTGATTTAAAATTTTACAGGATGCAAAATTATCAGATACAATCACTTGCCTGATTACGCAAAATATTGTATTTCAGAGAATAAGAATCCTGTAATGACTAAATATAAAAAAGGGGAATGTAATGCCGCTTTTTGCCGGAAGGAAAATGCTTTACTCATTGGATAGGGGGGCGTGGAATCAGCCCTCCTTCGTCCATAGCTGGTTTTGAGATATTTATGCGGCAGGAAACACTTGCTTTTATCGCTGGCTAAATGTATATTTGCAGCGTTAAAATCGCTCTTTGATTAATGCAAAAGAAAACTGAATATAGTAATTCGCTCGTTTCTAAATTGTTACCTATAAATAGAACGATATATTATAAACATCTGTTTATCAGTTAGATATAGATTTTACTATGTTTCCCGATATGCCATAGTACAGTCATTTTGAATTAGGATTTTCCAGTTGCTTCCTGATTTCCTGTGCCTCCCTGAACAGCCGGTGCGCCAGACTGTCCTTGTAGGCTGCCATTTCATGGTTACGGATGCGGTTCCTGACCGAGTCCTCAAAAGCGGTCACCAGCCTTTCCACACGCCGGATCTTTTCCTCGTCCCGCTTGATGGTGAAATGCTTCTCAAGGAAGGCGATGTCGGGATCATCCCCCGGCAGGCAGATCCTGATGGCTCGGTATTTCAAATCGGCATCTTTCAAAAGCCGGTTCGTGCGGTACTGGTTGCAGTTGGCCCAGACGGAAACGACCAGTGTCAGGATCAGTGCTGAAGCCGTCGTTACCACCGCCTTGGATGCGCTTTCCAGACGGTAGGTCACCAGTTTGTGCTCCGGTTCCTTTTTCAACAGGACCATTCTCTCAGCCAGCCGTCTTACCGTTTCCTTTACCGCCTGGCTGTCCTGACGCAGGCAGTCCTTTGTCTTTTCCATTTCCCCGGCGAATGTTTCGGCAGACAACGGCCTGCCTTCCGACAAACGGGCGGTACGTTCCCGCACTGCGGCCATCTCCGAGCCGTTTTTCTCCACCGCGGATTGCAGACGTTCCAGACGGGCCTTCAGTTCCGCAATCCATTCCGCAGATGAGGTACAGCTCCCAACCGTGGGGTTTGCACCTTCCATGGACAATGCCCCCACTTTCTTCTCAACCCTTTCAAGGCATCCGTAGATACCTTCCAGATAGTTTTCCTTGTTCTCTTTCATTGACATAAAAATTAACGTTATACATATGGTTCATAGATTCCTTCCTCTTTTGCGTTTCTTCTTCCTTCTCAGGCGTTCCGCCTCCCGCTCGTCCTCACTTGGCGCAGCCGGCGGCATAAACAGGCTTCCGGTATCGGTGACCTCAATCAGGTTACCAATAGCAAAACCATGGTCTTGTTCATGCCACGGTTGCATTCGGGAAACATCATTCTCCTGAGCCACGGCATGGTTACGTTCCAATGCCGCATCCAGCCTTGACCAGCTGAAACTGCGGTCAATCTCACTCCCCTTGAATGACAGACCGCCCTTGATAAAGCGGATGCCCTGCACTTCATTAGTGTTTCCCTTGTACTTGAATTC
>ENA-ORTU01000938-ORTU01000938.1-human-gut-metagenome-genome-assembly--contig:-NODE-938-length-32122-cov-6.928836_pt1 | contig 32122 bp, 34 predicted proteins | sample MGYA00241910_ERZ509184 | MGnify/ENA primary metagenome ERZ509184 (study PRJEB26280, sample SAMEA2338847) | human gut metagenome | biome: human gut; feature: human-associated habitat; material: faeces... | reverse complement strand
CCGGTGGAGATGGCGATGCCCGCGTCCGCCTCCGACAGAGCAGGGGAGTCGTTGACGCCGTCGCCCACCATGATAACGGTGTGGCCCTTGGACTTTTCCTGCCGGATAAACGCGGCCTTATCCTCCGGCAGCACCTCGGCGTACACGGCGTCCACGCCCACCTCGGCGGCGACAGCCTCTGCCGTGCGGCGGTTGTCGCCGGTCATCATCACCACGTTGGTAAAGCCGCTCTCGTGCAGCGCCCTTACCGCCTCCCGTGCCTCCCGGCGCAGGGGATCGTGGATGCAGATCACCGCCGCCAGCTCCCCGTCTATGCAGAGATACAGCTGGGAATACGCGGCTGGCAGCGCGTCAAATTTCGGCTTCTCTCCCTCCGGGATGCGGCAGCCCTCGTCCTCAAAGACAAAGTGGGCGCTGCCGATGATGACCTTCTTGCCCTCCACCATGCTGGAGATGCCGTGGGCCACCACATACTGCACCTGCGAATGGTACTCCTCGTGGGTGAGCCCGTGCCGCTTTGCCTCCGCCACCACGGCGTTGGCCATGGAATGGGGGTAATGCTCCTCCAGGCAGGCGGCAAGGCGCAGCATTTCCGCCTCGTCGCGTCCGCCGAAGGGGACGACCGCCGCCACGGTGGGTGTGGCATAGGTCAGCGTGCCGGTCTTATCAAAGACGATGGTGTCCGCCTTGGCTACCGCCTCCAAAAACCGTCCGCCCTTGACGGAGATGTGATAGCCGCTGCTCTCCCGCATGGCGGACAGCACCGCTATGGGGATGGATAGCTTCAGTGCGCAGGAAAAGTCCACCATTAGCACCGCCAGCATTTTCGTTACGTTCCGGGTCAGAAGATAGGTCAGTGCTGTGCCGCCCAGGGTATAGGGTACCAGCCTGTCCGCCATCCGGGAGGCCTTGTCCTCGGCGGTGGATTTTAGCTTCTCCGACTCCTCGATCATGCGAACCACCCGGTCATACCGCCCACTGCCGGAGGATTTCTCCACGGAGATGACGCACTCGCCCTCCTCCGCCACCGTCCCGGCATAGACGGGACTGCCGGGGTGCTTCGCCACGGGCATGGACTCGCCGGTGAGGGAGGACTGGTTCACCATGGCCTCTCCCTCCACCACCCGGCCGTCCAGCGGGATCATGCCGCCGGTGCGGATCACGATACGATCCCCCGGCTTCACATCGGTGATTTTCGTCAGCACCTCGGTGCCGTTTACCTGCTGCCAAACGCTATCCACCCGCAGGCTCATGGCGGAGGCGAGGTCGGCCACGGACTTTTTGTGGGTCCATTCCTCCAGAATCTCGCCCAGCCGCAGCATGAACATCACGGAGCCGGCGGTGGCAAAATCGCCCCGTGCCATGGACACGGTGACGGCGGTGGCATCCAGCACGGCGACGGAAAGCCGTCCGTGCAGCAGTGCCGAAAGCCCCTCCCGGATGTACTTTACGGAGCGGAAGAGGGAGATGGCGGTGGTGATGGGCGCAGGCAGGAACAGTTTGGAGATACACCGCCGCATGACGGTGACCGCCAGCTTGTCCTCAAACTCCCGGTTCAGGGCCCGGGAGGTATGCTCCGGCACCAGGTCCATAGCTTCCGCCTTGGCGAAGGAGAATTGTGCCAGCGCACGGAGTATGCTTCCACGCTCCGCGTCATAGAGCACCACCGCGTCCTGCGTCCGATCGTAAACCTTCACCGATTGCACGCCGTCTACCGCCCGCAGATAGTACTCCAGCACATCCGCCTGCTCCAGCGTCATGCGCCTACAGCACAGGCGTACCCGCATGCGACCTTGAGTTTCATGTAGGATCGTGCATTTCATGGGTCACTCCGCCTTGCTTTCCTCCGCGGAAGTGTCCTCCACCACAGCGGCGGCCTCGGCCTCAGCCCGGCGCTCGTTAATGGCCTTGGCATCGGCGTAGACGTCCTCGGCACCCTCGCGCAGAGCGGTAACAGTGGTCATCACGCTGTCCTTGGCGCGCAGCGCAGCAGCGGTTGTGTGCGCATAGACCTTGCAGGCATCCTTGCTGCCGAGAACCTTCAGGCCCGCCGTGCCGAACAGCACTCCGGCGGCAAACATAGCGATTTTTTTCATTGTCATAGCAGTTGTCCTCCTAAACAGATATTTAGATACAGCCAACGACCGGATATATAGGTCGTTGGATTGATCTTTTCATAAATGGGCCACGGCCGCAGCCGGTCGGTAAATGGCCCGGGTATAAACCGGTTGCAGCATGGCCTCCGACACCCTGATAAAATAAATGGCTCCACAAATAGCCTTTGTATGCCCCTCGACAGTTAGAACTGACTAACTGTGCTGCATAAAAAAACAACCATCAAGCGTGCCTATATTAGCAGATTTCGTCCGATCTGTCAAGATGGCCCCGAGTCGGAAAAACTGTTTTTTCAGGAGTACAATACATTTTAGACAAATGAATAAAGGGATATGGAAAATAGCCGCTCATGAGTGAGGCCGAGCTGCCGACCACGAACACGAGGAAATGCTTTGCCTGTATTAAAGGATGGCCTTAAAATGCGGCGATTTGTATTGACGCTATAGGGCTTTTTTGCTGCAGGTTTGCTAAAGATGTGATGAAGGATAGTAAGCTACCTTTTCAAAATGCTTTTTCCGACAATGAAAATCCCTGCCAATATTTCTGCAGCGGACAGCCCCATCAGAAGACCGGATACGAACTCCTGCACCTCTGAGCCGCTGGCCGTGGCCGACATGGCGTTGCAGGCAAGGCCGAGGACAACGAGAATGATACCGTAGAGAATCCCCTTCTGCCGTTCCAGCTCCTGCATGCGGCACAGCAGGTCAAGGATCTGTTCATCGTCATAAACCCGCATGCTGTCCTCCGCCGCATCCTCGCCGCCCATCAGCTCGGGGAGCGTAACGGAAAGTTCCCTGCAGACCTGTTCAATAATGCTGTAATCGGGCATGCACTTGCCGTTTTCCCATTTGGAGATTGTCTTATTGGACACGCCGAGTTTTTCCGCCAGCTGTTCCTGTGTCAGATTTTTCTCCCTGCATTTCTTGGAAATGTAACTGCCGATGGCTGTTTGATTCGTTGAATTTTCCTCCTTTCCACGGCTTTATCATAGGCAATGGGGAAAACAGATACTACTGTTTTTCGATAGGTGGTCGTTTCCTGATAACAGGTGGCTAATTCCTGCATAGTATTCGAGAGGGATATAAGGATTACGCTGGCAGAAGCCTGAACAGTTTCGGGAGGATATTTCCGCTTAGCTCCGTTAATGCAGTGCCTTGGTGGGGCAGACCTTTGTGCATTCGTAGCAGAGGATACATTCCGTCCCGTTTTTCCGCTTGTGGGATTCTTTGTTGACCTCCACGTTCATGGGGCAGACCCGCAGGCATTTGCCGCAGCGGATACATTTGCTCTCGTCGCAGTGAACGCGCAGCAGAGAAAAATAGCTCATGGGCTTGAGAAGCACCGTGATGGGACACAGATATTTGCAGAATGCCCGGTTATCCTTGAAGGCAAAGGCCAGCGCGATGCCGGCGATGTAATAGAGCACATTTCCGGCGAGGAACAGCCAGAACATTATTTTTTCAAGATTTGCGACCTTGAACAAAAACAGGGCGGACACAAGCACCAACGACAACACAAACATCACATAGCGCAGAGCACCCAGCTTCTCCTTTCGAGGCTTCTGCGGCTGCTTATAGGGCAGAAAATCCAGAACCATCGCCGTCCAGCAGGCATAGCCGCACCAGCCGCGCCCGAACAGCAGCGGGCCGAAAATCTTTGCCACGGCATAGTGAATGGTCGCCGCTTCAAAAACGCCGAGAAACAGATAGTACCAGAAACCCTCAAGCTGCATATTCTCATGAGAAATCACACCAAGGTACAGCAGCATATAGCTTCCCACCGCCAACTGCACAAAATGCCGGGCATAGCGTTTCCCGGCAGTGAACAGCGCCGTTCCCAGTGCGAGGCAGCCGCCTATGTAGCTGAAATTCAGCAGATAGAACAGGTTGTCCTTTGTGAGCCACAGCGTGACCGCTACTGCTTCAAACAACAGAAACAGCAGGATCGACATAAGATATTTTGAAAATCCCCTGCTATTTTTCGCCGTTTTCCTTTTCTTCATCGCTTGTCTCCTTCTTCTTTCCCTTCAGCGCACCGGCAGCCGAACCGCCGCACAGACCCACGGCAACGCCAATCATCATGCCGAGAGCGAGATTGTCTGTTACGATCCCAAATAGCGTACCGAGGCTCAAGTCGATGGCAAGGCCAAGGGAGCTGTCGGCGGGGATGCTTGTGCCTTTTGACTTGATTTTATCATTTTTAGTCTTCATAATCTACTCTTCCTTTTTTGAATCATCAATTTCTGTACCGCTCCGCGTGCTGTGCTTCCCGGCGCACGGAACACAGGGGTGCCTTGCGGGAATTGATCACGGAGAGGGGGGACAGGTTTTTGTATTGCCGGATACTTATTTCGCGAATTTCTTCTTGGCAATCACCGCTGCAATAGGCCGGGCATATCGCCGTCAGCAAGAGGAGCAGTGATGTAATAAGCTCCAATAATCGTTTCATTCATCTCCATCCTTTCCGTTTCCTTACACTTCGGTTTGGCTTTTATTATAAGGATACAATGAGAAATCCGATACCGTACTTGTGTAAAGGTCGCGTGAAATAAACAGACGGTATATGAAGACTATAGCTCCTTTAATATAATAAGGAAACAATTTGTGCATTCCATTGGCTGCTTCCTTAGAGCTTGCGTGAAGTCTGTGACAAGCCCCGATCCGATTTCCATCAGGCAGTGCCGTGGCTTTGATATGGAGGGGGCCTTCGACACCTTCAGATGGGAGTATAAAATTATGCTGATGCACCAGCCGCGGCATACGGTCACGCTGGGTACGGAGATAACTCACAGTGGCAATGGCAACGCTGGATCCGGCGCTTGACAAAAAGGATGCTCTCATCAACGGCGTCATGGGCTTGTGCGGGGAATCCGGGGAGGCCATTGACATCGTGAAAAAGTGGCTGATGCAGGGACATGAGCCGGACAAGAAGCATTTGGTCAGGGAGCTTGGGGATGTGGCGTGGTATCTCGCCGAGGCTGCCACGGCATTGGATGTTCCGCTGGAGGCTGTTTTTCAGGGAAATCTGGACAAGCTGCGCCGGCGTTTTCCCAATGGCTTTGACACCGGAGCTTCGGTGAATCGCAAGGAGGGGGATCTGTAAATGCAGGATTTAGGCGTATTTCACAGTCTCGGTGCCCTGTGGCTCAGGGTGCTGAACAAGCTGGAAACCAAGGGGGCGGAAGCTGTTTATACCGACAATGCAGGTGAAAGCGCAGCAGTCAAGGAGCTGCTGTATCTGACCGCAGAGGTGCAGGATGCCGCGCTGCCCGATGCAATCACCGAAAAGCATAAGGTACAGGCGGAATATGATTGGGTGGTCCGCAATTTTACCGTGCAGGAGGAAGTGCCGGAGCTGCATCACGAGAACTCCTCATTCAAAAGGGAATTGCGGAGAAGGCCGGCATTCCCTGCGGAAAGCTGATTTTGATTGTAAAGTCGGCGCACTTCTATTTACGCGACAGAGAAAAGGTGCTGGCGATTATAGACAAGGAGCGCTGAGCGCAACGGCCGTATAACGAAAGCACGGCTTCCGGTTTGACGGACTCAACACATTGAAGCTGCAGGAGGTTTTTTGAACTGCGAGTGCAGAATAAGGGGATTGGAGACAAAGACCAAAAGGCGATCAATGTGATGCAGATCTGCCAAAAATGTGTATAGAATCGTCTTTTTGCCGCAGGCATTGTGTCTGCGGCAAAAAATTTTCTTGACATCGTAAAAAAATACTGCTTTATTATATAGGTATATGACACCCTGTGTATATCCGAAAGGAGGCCGGCGCTTATGGAGCGCATCACGTCCCGCACAAATCCGCTGCTCACGCATATTCGCCGCCTGGCCGCCTCCGGCAGCTACCGCCGTCAGTGCGGAGAGTATCTGGGCGACAGCCCCAAGCTGCTGCAGGAGGCGCTGCTGTGGAAGGCGGAGCTTGTGTGCGTGGTGCACACCGGAGCTGCTGAGCTGCCGCCGCTGCCTGCCGATGTTCGGGTGGTGGAGGTCCCGGCAGACATAATGACCTCCGTTTCACCCATGAAAACGCCCCAAGGCGTTTTATTTACCTGCCGCATTCCGGCCCGCGCCCTGCCAGAAAAGCTCACCGGCCGGCGCTATGCGGTGCTGGAGGGAGTGCAGGATCCCGGCAACGTGGGCACTGTCCTGCGTACTTTGGATGCCTTTGATGCTGACGGATTGTTCCTGCTGCCCGGCTGCGCAGATGTATACAGCCCCAAGACCATGCGCGCGTCCATGGGGGCGGTGTTCCGCCGCCCGGTGTGGACCTGCACGGGGCAGGAGCTGCACACGCTGCTGTGCCGCAGCGGCATCCCCCTCTACGGTGCTGCCCTCCGGGCGGACACCATGGATGCCCGGGCAGTGGAGCTTTCCCGGGCCGCCGTGGCCATCGGCAGCGAGGGGCGGGGCCTTACGGAGGAGCTTTTAGCCCTGTGCGACGGCACAGTTCGCATTCCCATGTCGCCCCGGTGTGAGTCACTCAACGCTGCTGTGGCTGCCTCTGTGCTGCTGTGGGAGGCATACCGCGGAGAGGAGATGGACGCATGTCAGCACTGAAATTCTGGGTGTGGCTGACGGAGCAGAACCGGCTGGGCGGCCCGGCCCGTCAGGCGCTGTTGGAGCATTTTGGCTCACCTGAGGAGGTCTACTATGCCGAGCCCGGGGATCTGCTGCAGGTGGAGGGGATCACCGCCGATCAGGTGCAGGCTCTGGAAAACAAGTCCTTGGACCGGGCGCAGAGCATCCTGGAGGAGTGTGCCCGGAAGGACATCTTCCTTCTGACAGCGCAGGATGCCCTCTATCCCCAGCGGCTGAAGAATATCTATGACCCACCTCTACTGCTCTACGGCAGAGGCTCCATGCCCCTGTTTGACGAGGAGGCTGCCGTGGCGGTGGTGGGCACCCGGAGCTGCTCGCCCTACGGCATCCGCACGGCGGAGCGCTTCGGCTTTGAAATGAGCAAGCAGGGCGGCTTGGTGGTCTCGGGTCTGGCCCGGGGCATTGATGCGGCGTCGCAGCTGGGGGCACTGCGCGCCGGCGGATTGACGGCCGCCGTGCTGGGTTGCGGCGTGGACGTGGTATATCCGCCGGAGAATGACAGACTCTATGAGGACGTGGCCGCCTCCGGCGTGCTTTTGTCGGAGTATCCGCCGGGGGCGGAGCCCTTTGGCTGGCATTTTCCCGCCCGGAACCGGATTCTCAGCGGCTTGTGCCTGGCTACCCTGGTGGTGGAAGCGCCGGAAAAGAGCGGCGCGCTCATCACCGCCGCCACGGCCCTGGAGCAGGGACGGGATGTATTTGCTATCCCCGGCCCGCTGGACGCCGAGGGCAGCGTGGGCTGTAACCGCCTTATCCGGGACGGCGCGGGCCTGGCTACGGAGAGCTGGGATATCCTCCGGGAATATCAGAGCCGCTATCCCCATAAACTGCATCCGGACGGGGAGAAGCTGCCGCCGCTGCCCAAAAAGAGCGAAATTTTCTATCCCGAGCGCAGCAAAAAGCCCAAGGTGGCTCCCTCGGGCCTGCCGGTCATCAATGTCCGGCGCAACGCCGAGGGCCTGACGGACGATCAGATCAAGGTGCTGCGGATCCTGGACGATAAGGAACCCATGCTGACGGATGACATCGCCCTGCGGGCCAATGTGCCGGTGCGGCGGATCCTGTCGGCGGTGACAATGTTGGAAATTGACGGCTACACCCGCCAGGAGGGACTGCGCAAGTTCGTCCGCACAGTGGAAGTCGAAGACACAAAGGAGTAACAGAGCATTATGGCAAAAAAGGCTGCAAAAAACCTGGTGATCGTGGAGTCCCCGGCCAAGGCCAAGACCATTGGCAAATACCTGGGCCCGGATTACGAGGTCATGGCAAGCATGGGCCATCTGCGGGATCTGCCCAAGAGCAAGATCGGTGTGGATGTGGACAAGGATTTTGAGCTGGATTATAAGCCCATTAAGGGCAAGGAGGAGATCATCCGGGAGCTGAAGAAGGCGGCGGACAAGGCTGACATGGTCTATCTTGCCACCGACCCGGACCGGGAGGGAGAGGCCATCAGCTGGCATCTGAAATACCTGCTGGATCTAGACGACGCCAAGACCCGCCGGGTCACCTTTAATGAGATCACCAAAAAGGTGGTGCAGGAGAGCATCGCCGCTCCCCGGCACATCGACCAGGACCTGGTGGACGCCCAGCAGGCCCGGCGCGTGCTGGACCGCATCGTGGGCTATCGCCTCTCGCCGCTGCTGTGGAAGAAGATCCGCAGGGGCCTCTCCGCGGGCCGGGTGCAATCGGTGGCCATGCGCCTGGTGGCCCAGCGGGAAAAGGAAATAGAGGAATTCATCCCCAAGGAGTACTGGACACTGGACGCACACCTGGCGAAGCAGGGCGAAAAGGCCGTGTTCAAGGCCCATTATTACGGCAAAAACGGAAAGAAGTATGAGCCTGCCTCCGAGGCCGAGACCCAGGAGATCTGCCGGGAGGTGCAGGCCCAGCCCTTTACGGTCAAGAGCGTGAAGCGGGCGGATAAGCAGCGCTCGCCGTCGCCCCCCTTCACCACCTCCACCCTACAGCAGGAGGCATCCCGCAAGCTGAACATGACCCCTCGGCGCACCATGGCCATCGCTCAGCAGCTATATGAGGGCGTGGAGATTACCGGCGAGGGCGCCGTGGGTCTCATCACCTACATGCGTACCGACTCCCTGCGCATTTCCCGCGAGGCCCAGGTGGCCGCCCGGGAGCTGATCGACAGCCGCTACGGCAGCAATTACCGCCCCAACACCTTCCGCCAGTATAAGGCCAAGGCCGGGGCTCAGGACGCCCACGAGGCCATCCGTCCCAGCAATGTGGCGCTGACTCCCGAGCAGGTGAAGAGCGATCTCACCGGAGAGCAGTATCGGCTGTACCGGCTGATTTGGAGCCGTTTTTTGGCCAGCCAGATGGCAAACGCCGTGTATGACAGCGTTTCCGCCGAGCTGGAGGCCGGGACACATAGCTTCCGCGCCAGCGCCAGCAGCCTGAAATTTGCCGGCTATGCCGCCGTGTACGAGGAGAGCCGGGATGAGGAAAAAGAGGACAAGGAGCCGGCCCTGCCGCCCCTGGAGCAGGGGGAAGCGGTGGATTTGAAAAAGATGGAGCCCGCCCAGCATTTCACCCAGCCCCCGGCGCATTTTACGGATGCGTCCCTTATCCGCGCCCTGGAGGAAAACGGCATCGGCCGCCCCTCCACCTATGCCCCCACGGTATCCACCATTCTGGACCGGGAGTATGTGGTCAAGGAGGGTAAGTATCTGCGCATGACCCCCCTGGGATCGGTGGTCAATGACCTCATGTGCCAGCGATTTCCCAAGATCGTGGATGTGAAATTCACCGCCAACATGGAAAAGGAGCTGGACGAGGTGGAGTCCGGCGACAAGAATTGGAAGGCTCTGCTGAGAGAATTCTACGGCGATTTCGATCAGAATCTCAACCAAGTGGAGAAGGACATGGAGGGCGTGTATATTAAGGTGCCCGACGAGGTCAGCGAGGAGAAGTGCGACATCTGCGGGCGCAACATGGTGGTCAAGACCGGCCGCTTCGGCCGCTTTTTGGCCTGCCCTGGATACCCGGAGTGTACCTTTACCAAGCCCTTGGTTGTTCAGATGCCGGGCCGCTGCCCCAAGTGCGGCGGACGGCTCATGAAGCGCACCGGCGTCAGCCAAAAGACCGGCAAGCAATATACCTACTACTGCTGCGACCGCTCCACTGCTGCCGACGAGAGCCAGCGCTGCGACTTCCGCACCTGGGATGTACCCACCAAGGAGGATTGCCCTGTGTGCGGCCAAACCATGTTCAAAAAATCCGGCCGGGGCTTTAACAAGCCCTTCTGCATCAATCCGGAGTGCTCCAACTTCCTGCCGGAGGATAAGCGGGGCTACCACAAAAAGGCGGAGGATACCGCCGAAAAGAAAACCGTAAAAACCGCGAAGAAGGCCGGGACCAAGACCACCAAGGCGGCGGCGAAATCCGCCGCCAAGGCTCCGGCGAAAACAGAAAAGAAGGCGGCGAGTAAATCCGCCGCCAAGACGAAGAAAACCGCCGAGAAGGAGTAAGCCATGGAAGTAACGGTGATCGGCGCGGGCCTGGCGGGCAGCGAGGCCGCCTGGCAGCTGGCCCAGCGAGGTATCCGGGTGACGCTGCGGGAGATGAAGCCGGAGAAAAAGACCCCTGCCCATGAGACTGAATATTATGCGGAGCTGTGCTGCAGCAACTCCCTGCGCTCGGATCAGCTGGAAAACGCCGTGGGATTGCTGAAGGAGGAGCTGCGGCGGCTGGACAGCCTGATCCTGCGCTGCGCAGACGCCACTCGGGTTCCCGCCGGGGGCGCCCTGGCAGTGGACCGCCACGGCTTTGCCCGAATGGTTACGGAGGCCATCCGCAGCCACCCCAATATCACAATCATCGATGGAGAGGTAACGGACATTCCCGAGGGAGAAGTGCTGGTGGCCACCGGGCCCTTGACCAGCGACGCCTTTGCCGAGACGCTGCTGAAGCTGCTGGGCCGGGAGAATACGACGCTGAGCTTTTTTGACGCCGCCGCGCCTCTTGTGAGCTTTGAGAGTGTGGACATGGAGTCGGCGTATTTCGCCTCCCGCTATGATAAGGGGACCCCGGACTACATCAACTGTCCCATGGAAAAGGACGAGTATCTGGCCTTTTGGAAGGCCCTGACGGAGGCCCGGGAGGCCCCGGTTCACGGGTTTGAGGATGGGCAGGTTTTTGAGGGATGCATGCCTGTGGAGGTCATGGCTCGGCGGGGGGAGGACACCCTGCGCTATGGACCCCTGAAGCCACGGGGACTAAAAGACCCCAAGACCGGCCGGGAGCCCTACGCTGTGGTGCAGCTGCGCAAGGACAACGCTCAGGGCAGCATCTATAATCTGGTGGGCTTCCAGACCCACCTGAGATGGCCGGAGCAGAAGCGGGTATTCACCATGATCCCGGCCCTGAAGGACGCTCAGTTCCTGCGATACGGGGTGATGCACCGGAATACCTATCTGGATTCCCCCCGGCTTTTAGACCGCTATTACCGGCTGAGAAAGCAGCCCCGCATTGCCTTTGCCGGACAGATGACCGGGGTGGAGGGCTATGTGGAGTCCTGCGCCAGCGGCTTTTTGGCCGGGGTGGAGCTGGCTCGCCGGCTCAAGGGACAGGCGCCCCTGAACTTTCCTCGGGAGACGGCCATCGGCGCCCTGAGCCTGTATGTGAGCAATGAAAGCGTGGGCGTTTTCCAGCCTATGAATATCAATTTCGGTATTATTCCGCCCCTTGACCACAGGGTAAAGGGGAAACGAAACAAGAATGCGGAGCTTTCTGCCCGTTCTTTGCAGATTATTGACCAAATGCGCGAGGAGGTGCTGAGCTGATGAAGATCATTGTAGACGCTATGGGCGGCGACAATGCGCCCCTGGAGATCGTAAAGGGTGCCCTGGCCGGACAGAAGCACTGGGGCGTGGACATTGCCCTCACCGGGGACGAGAGCGCCATCCGGGATGCCCTGGCCCAGTGCGGCCAAGGGGAGCTGCCCCAGGGGGTGGAGATCGTCCCCACTTCCCAGACAGTGGACATGTGCGATGACCCGGCCACGGTGTTCCGCCGGAAGAAGGACACCTCCATGGGTGTGGGATTGACTATGCTCCGAGAGGGGAAGGCGGATGCGCTGGTCTCCGCCGGGTCCACCGGGGCCCTGCTCACCGGAGCGACTCTTATCACCAAGCGCATCCACGGCATCCGCCGGGCCGCTATGGCCCCGGTGATCCCCACCACCACGGGACAGGCTGTTTTGATCGACTGCGGTGCCAACGCCGAGTGTACGCCGGAGTACCTGGTGCAGTTTGCCTATTTGGGCAGCTTTTATGCCCAGCAGGTGCTGGGCCTGGCGAGGCCCCGGGTGGGCCTGCTGAACATCGGCGCCGAGGACAGCAAGGGTACAGACCTGCAGAAGCAGACCCTGGCCCGGCTGAAGGAGGCCGATGCCGCCGGACACCTGCATTTTATCGGCAATATCGAGGCCAAGGAGGCCATCAAGGGCGGCTGCGATGTCATTGTGACGGATGGCTTTTCCGGAAACATCCTGCTCAAGACCATGGAGGGTGTGGGCTCCTTTGCCGGGTCGGCCCTGAAGAGCATGTTCAAAAAAAACCTGCTGACAAAGCTGGCCGCTCTGGCGGTGATGCCGGGCCTTAAAGCCTTCAAGGACAAGCTGGACCCCAATAAGGTGGGCGGCACCGCCTTCATCGGCATCTCCAAGGCCGTCATCAAGGCCCACGGGGCCTCCAACGCCGAGGCCGTTGAAAATGCCGTCGGTCAGGCGGCGGCCTTCGCCCGCAGCGGCCTTATTGAAAAAATTGAGGAAAATGTGAATTTGATGAAAATTGAGCAGTAAATGCCTATTTGACTATTGACATACATACGCCGATGCCGTATTATTTTTCAAGACATATCCGAAAGGAGAAAAACTCGATATGACAGCAGAGGAAATTTTCAAAACGATGCAGGACCTCATCGCCGAGCAGTTTGCCATCGATGCGGAGGAGATCACCCTGGACAGCTCTTTCGTGGATGACCTGGGCGCCGACTCCGTGGATCTGGTGGAGCTGGTGATGGCCATGGAGGAGGAGTTTGACGTAGGCGAGATCGACGAGGAGGATCTGGCCGGGCTCAAGACCGTCCGGGACTGCGTGCAGTATTTGAACCATAAAATCAACGGTTGAAAAAAGAGACCCCACCGTTCAAAAGACCTCGCAGAATTTGCGTCTGCTGACGCCCAAAAGATCATTTTCGCCCGCGACATGTGCGTGGGCGAAAATTCTTATTCGGCTGCGAGGCCTTTTGCCGGACAGGCTGCTGTAAAAGCGGGAATTTACAGCCGCGGTAAGGAAGGGCGCACGGGAAACCCAAGAAGGGTGTCCTGTGCCATTCGGATCCATAGATTTTGCATCTTCTTCAAAGATGCAAAATCTTATGCGGCGGGGCGAAAAGGCATTTTCGGCACGCCGGGGTTTCCTTTTTCAGCTGTGGAGAGGAGTTTTTTATGTTCACACTGGAGGAAAAGCTGGGCTATCGGTTCAAAAACCGCGCCCTGCTGGAAAACGCTCTGCAGCATAGCTCTTATGCCAACGAGCACCGCGGCGCGGGCATGCGCAGCAATGAGCGGCTGGAGTTTTTGGGTGACGCTGTGCTGGGTGTGGTGACGGCAGACTACCTGTACAAAAAGCATCCGGACCTGCCGGAGGGGGATCTGACCCGCATCCGGGCGGCACTGGTGTGCGAGGAGAGCCTGCACGAGGTGGCACAGAGCCTGGACCTGGGCCGATATTTGAAATTGGGCCGGGGCGAGGAGCAGGGCGGCGGCCGAGAGCGGCCGTCTATCCTGGCGGACGCAACGGAGTCCGTGTTTGCCGCAGTTTACCTGGACGGCGGCATGGAGGCCGCGGCGGCACTGATTCACCGGGTGCTGCTGGATAAGGAGCGGGAGGAAGCCGTGGAGGAGCGCCGCCGGGACTACAAGACCGAGCTGCAGGAGCTGGTGCAGCGCAAGAGCGGCTCTACTCTGAACTACCGGATGGTGGGCTCTGACGGGCCGGACCATGCCAAGGTCTTTGAGGCGGCGGCTCTGCTGAATGGGGAGGAGTTTTCTACCGGCACCGGTCACAGCAAGAAGGAGGCGGAGCAATCCGCCGCCCGGGCAGCCCTGGAGAAGCTGAAGGGACAGAACTGAAGCATAAAAGCAGGTCTGCGGCCAACTGGCCGCAGACCTGCTTTTATTGGAAGCTCCTTCGTATTCCGCCGATTACTCTTTTAAATTGAGTTCCTCACGATATTTTTTTGCATCCTTTAAGAAGCTGGCTGCGATCATCACAATGACGATGCCGATGGGGAACGCCGCAACGATACTCACCGATTGCAGGTTTGTCATGGAGCTTTCGGCGAACAGCAGTGTGATGGGCAGCAGAATCAGCAGGATGCACCACATGAGCTGGATCAGCTTGTGGGGCTGCTGGCCCTCCTCCAGCCGATGATAGCTGTAGCAGGAGGCCGTGAGGGCAATGGAGTCAAAGGAGGTGGCATAAAAGGCGATCATGGTCAGCAGCACCACCACCATGATCACCGGTGCGCCTGGCAGGGTCTTGATAATCTCTACGATCACGCCATAGATGTCATTGGTGCGCAGAAAGTGAGCGATGAAGTCGGCCTTCCCGGTCACCTGCATCCCCATGGAATAGTTGCCCAGCACGATGAAGCTGACGATGGTGGAGCCCACGCCGAAGCCGTAGCCGCCCAAAATCGTCTGGCGCACCGTCCGGCCCCGGGAGATATTGCCGATGAAGAACGGTGCGGCCACGCACCACACCATCCAGTAGGCCCAGTAATAGATGGTCCAGGTCTGTGGGAAATGGGAGGTGCGGAGGGGGTCTGTGAAGGTGGACAGGCCAATGAAATTTTGGACCATTGTGCCCAGGGAGGACAGGCCCGTTTCGATAATATACCGGGTCTCGCCGCCGAACAGGAGCACAAAGGCCAGCAGCCCGAAGAACAAGTAGATGCAGACATTGGCCAGCTTGCTGATGCCCTTGAACCCATGCAGAAGGGAATATGTATATACAAAGCAGGTAATGAAAAGGATGATGATATCGATGGTTACCCGTCCTATTTCCACATGGAACAGCTCCCAAATCAGAGAGCCCATCAGCGGCGTTGCTACGCTGAAGGTGGTGGCGGTTCCGGCCAGCAGGGCAAATACTGCCAGCAGGTCGATGATCCGCCCGGGCCAGCCGTCGGTGTGCTTGCCCAGGATGGGACGGCAGGCCTCGGAATACTTCTGCCGGTTCTGCTTGCGGACATGGAGCATGAACCCGAAGGCTACCGCCAGCACCAAGTAAAAGCCCCAGGGGATAAAGCTCCAGTGAAAGAGCGGATACACTCCGGCCCACTCCTGGACTTTGCCCATTTCAGCCAGGTGGGGGTCGGTGGCGTACAGGACCCACTCAGAAAAAGAGTAAAACAGGATGTCCGCCGCCAGGCCGCAGGTGAACATCATGGCTCCCCAAGCGAAGAAGGGATATTTCGGCTTTTCATTGGGCTCGCCCAGAACAATACTTCCATATTTGGACCCGGCGATGAACAGCGACAGCAGGAAGATGCCCAGGCCGATGACAAGATAATATACGCCGAAGGTATCACCGAAGAAAAAGCGCACCTGGCTCAATACGGCGTTGGATTGCTCCGGTGCAAAAAAGAACACGATGCACAGGGCCAAAATGAGCCCCAGGGGGACCAGGGTAATCATCCAATCTATCTGACCTCGCTTATGAGAGGCGGTCTTATCCATTTCCATTATTTTTCTCCTTTTCATATTTCCTGTAGCTGGCGTCCAGAGCGGCCAGCTCGCTTAAATCATCCACCTCAATCACGTCCCCCTTATGCATGGGGCGTATTCCCAGACGGTATTCCTCCGGATAGCAGAACAGGGCGATGTCGTCCCAATAGATCTGCCGGTTTTGCTTTTCCTCAAACTCGATCTCCAGGTGCCGGCGCAGGCGCCGGCCATCCTCCGGCGTCCAGCGGGAGATGCTGTACAGCTGCCAGCCGCCGCTGCCGCCGGTCCGGCTGCAGGCGGTCACAATGCCGTTTTCCACCGTTTGCAGCCACTCGCCTGTGGGCTCGTCCGTCCACACGCTGTTGTAGCCGGAGCGGCTGAACTCCGGGGCCAGGATATCCGGGTTATAGATGATCTGGTCACCGTCCAGAATGATGGCGTTTTCGATGTGATCCCGGGCCACATACAGGGAGGAGATGTTGTTGCAGGTGCTGTAATAGGGGTTTTCGATGAGCTGCAGGCCGGGGTATTCCCGCTCCAGCCCGGCAAACTGCGCCTTCAGATACCCCACCACCACATAGATCTCCCTAATCCCGTTGCGGTGTAAGCCCTGTATCACGGTGTCGATCATCCGCACACCGTTGACCGTTACCAGGGGCTTGGGCCGAACCAGTGTCACAGGCTTCATCTGATTGCCGAAGCCCGCCGCCATGATGATGGCCCTTTCAGCCTTGAACATGCTTATTTTCCCTCACTTTCCCACTGCTCCAGAGTATCCCGGACGATGCGGTAATACTCCTTTGCGTAACGGTACTGCCGCAGGGAGTATTCACCGAATTCCACGCCCAGCGTCCATTTGTACTCGCACCAGTTGCTCCACAGCAGGCCGCAGGCCGCAATGTAGCAGTAAATTTTCAATCGGACCGTTTCGCTGCAGCCGTCCGGGAAGTAGGCCGCGATGGTCTCGTCCACCTGCCGGCGGTCATAAAGGGCATAGATGCAGAACATGGCAATGTCCACATGGGGATCCTGCATGCCCGCGTACTCCCAATCGATGAGGCGAATCTCCTCGCTGCCGTCATCCCTTTTCACAAAAAGGAAATTATCCGGCACGGCGTCGATGTGCGTCAGCACCCGCTCCTGCACATGTGCGTCAATGTATCCCCGGAGGGAGAAAACATTTTCCTTGGTCTGCCGGTAGTCCTTATAAATGGAGGGTGCACCGTTCCAGAGAGACTCATAAAACTCGATCTGCCCAAAGATATCAAATGTATGGGCCACGGTGAGGCGCAGCTCATGAAATTCGCGCAGCCGCTGCATGCACCGGCGCACATCCTCGGCCTTTTCCGGGTTGCACACCCGGGCATCGGCGAGATATTCCGTAATTTTATAGCCGTTGTCGGGGCTGATGTAGGCGATGTCATCGCAGATGTTTTTCTCCCGGATTGCCTGGTATACGGCGGCCTCGTGGCGGCGATCCACCAGCTGAGCTGTACCCTCTCCGGGGATGCGCATGATGTAGCGCTTACCCTTGCAGGAAAACAGGAACGAGCGATTGGTCATGCCTTTTTTCAGAACGGTGACCTGGGTGATCTCCTCCATGTCCGCGTGCAGCGCATCGCAGATGGTTCGGATGGCCTCGCTTTTCAGGTGGTCGGATTGGCTGTCCAGCTCCCTGAGCTGCTCAAAGGTTTTGATGCTCACGGCCTCTCCGGCGTCCATCAGCCGAGCGGGAACGATCATGCGGCCCTTATCCCGCAGGGTCTCCTCCCAAAAGACATCGTCATACCGCGGCTCGGTGTCCATGGCCTCCAGCCGGGTGCAGACGGTGTCGGAATCCGGCTGCGTCAGATAGCAGATGCCGATCATGGAATTCCCGGCCGTGCCCTTGGGCACGGCCATCAGCTCCCCCTTGTGACTAACACGGACGCTGCTGTCAAGGTCGAACCGGTCTGTGACCATGTACCAGGAGTACAGCTCCTCCCGGGAAAAGGGATTGTGGCTGCACCAGCTGTCGCAGGGGATTACATAGGCGTTTGTCAGGTGTTCCCGGGCCAGATACAGGGAGTGAAGGTTGTTTTTCAACGCATATTCCGGGTTGACGATCAGTTCTACGCCGTATGCGTCCATTAGGTATTCGTATTTTTCCTTCATGAATCCGACAACCACATAAATCTCTCGGATACCGACCTCCTGCAGCTGGCGGATCAGCCGCTCAATGAGCACTTCACCGTTGACCTCCAGCAGGCCCTTGGATACCTCCATATTTAGGGGGATCATTCGCATGCCGGCCCCGGCCGCCAGGATAACCGCCTGTCGCGGCTGCCGGGCCAGGAGCTCCGCCGCGGCCTTCTCCGTGGGGCGGCAGCCATCATCTATATAACCGGCTTCGTGCAGGGCCTTTAGGGAGCGGTTCACCACCCCCAGAGAATGGCCCACCGCCCGCGCCAGGGCGCGCTGGGACGTGGAGCCGCTGCGCTGCAGCTCCATCAGAATGTTGCACTCTGCTATGTTCACAATTTACGCACCTCCCTCTTTTATGAACATTGTAACGCGCATTTGTGTGTTTGTCAAGAACACCCTGCTTTTCCGGTGTAAAGAGAGCATGAAGAACTATAATGCGATTGGATTGGACAAGAAAAAAGTTCGGGGCTACAAATGCATAATGAATATTTATTCATATTCCTCTTGACAAATGCATTTCCTGTGCTATAATACAAAGCAAGCTGAATAGGAAATGCTTCCCTTGGCACCGGCTGAGGGGCTCACAGGCATCCGTGACCGAATCGTAGGTATTCCGGCATCTGCTGGATAAGATTTGGCCATGGATGCCTATATTTTTTACAAGAAAAGGAGAAAATGCTATGTACATCAAACCCTTTGCCGTGGAAGAATGGATGAATGAATATGAAGTGGGCGCACGCTTTAATATCGCAGAGACCTGCGTGGACTCCGTATCCCTGGACCGGCTGTTTGCCCTGGCGGGGGAGGATAAGGCCCGGTTCCTGACAGATTTCTGTGCCAAGCGGCTGACCTATGGCGACATATTGGGCAGCCCCGCCCTGCGCAGCGGCATCTGCGGGCTGTATAAGACCGTGCAGCCGGACCAGGTGGTGCCCACCCACGGCGCGGCGGGGGCCAATCACCATGTGTTCTGCTCCCTTATTTCCGCCGGGGATCGGGTGGTCAGCATCATGCCCACCTACCAGCAGCTCTACTCCATCCCGGAGGCTCTCGGCGCGGATGTGGCCATTATGCATCTCAAACAGGAGAACGGCTACCTGCCGGATCTGGCGGAGCTGAAGGCCCTGGTAACGCCGGGGACAAAGATGATCTGTCTGAATAATCCCAACAACCCCACCGGCGCGCTGATGAGCGAGGCGCAGCTGGAGCAGATCGTGGACATTGCCCGCAGTGTGGATGCCTATATCCTCTGCGACGAGGTGTACCGCCACCTGACCCAGACCGATGATTGGTGCCCCTCCATAGCGGATCTGTATGAAAAGGGGATCTCTGTCAGCAGCATGTCCAAGGTTTTCTCTCTGGCGGGACTTCGCCTGGGCTGGATCGCCACCCGGGACGCGGCGGCGCTGAAGGCATTCCTGTCCTACCGGGATTATAACCTCATCAGCTGCGGCCTGTTCGACGATGCGGCGGCTTCCGTTGCCCTGGCCCACAGGGATGTGATGCTGAGGCGGAATCAGACTATCGTCCGGGAAAACCTGGCAATTTTGGATGCCTGGGTGGCCGAGCACGAGCATTTCTATTACACCAAGCCCAAGGCGGGCACCACAGCCTTGGTATACTACGATTATGACATCCCATCCTACGAGTTCTGCAAGGAGATGTATCATAAAACCGGGGCCTTTGTCACCCCCGGCGATTGCTTCGAGCAGCCCCACAGCATGCGCATTGGCTATGCCTGTGATAAGCAGACACTAAAGGATGGCCTGGCGGCCATAGCGGCCTTTGCGGACACACTGGAATAAAGAAGGAACAGATTAAGGGATAACAACATGCAGCGGGAGCGACCTTTGGGTCGCTCCCGCTGTGCAGTTTATTTATTTGAAATGCGACACATTTTTTTCGTTCGGCAAACTGCTCACCGGAGAATTGTGCGCCATATCACTGAACCGGCAGCTCCACCAAAATGGTGGTGCCCCTGTCCGAGCTCTTCGCCACCCGGACGGAGCCGCCGTGGAGCTCGGCAATCTCCCACACCAGCGAGAGGCCCAACCCCGCACCGCCGTACTCCCGGCTGCGGGACTTATCCACCCGGAAGAAGGGCTGGAAGATGCTGCGCTGAAATTCCTCCGGGATGCCGCGGCCGGTGTCTGAGACGCGGATCAGGAGCTTTTCCGACTCCTGTGAGACAGTGACTCGCACCGAGCCGCCGTGACGATTATACTTGACGGCGTTCTCCGTCAGGTTGAAGAGCAGGCGATAGATCAGCGCATCACTGCCAATCATGGCACCGTCACCCTCCACCTCCAGCGCAATGTCATTTTTCTCCGCCAGCGGCGCAAGATCTGTGAAAATCTCTTCGATCATGGGGGCGAGCTGGATATGCTCATTGCGCGCCACCTGCTGCAAATTGCTCATTTCCAGCAGCGTTTTGGTCATCTGGGTCAGCCGCTCCGTCTGCTCCCGCAAAAGCGTGAGAAACTCTGCCGTTTCCGGCAGCACGTCGGGATGCTCTGCAGAGAACAGCTCCAGCTGTGCCTGCATCAGCGCCAGAGGGGTACGCAGCTCGTGGGCGGCATTGCCGGTGAACTGCCGCTGGGCAGCAAAGGCATTGTTCAGCCGCTCCAGCATCTGATTGAAGGAGTGACTCAGCTGCCGAAACTCCGGCAAAACATCCTCATTGATCCTCATATCGGCAAGATTATTCAGCTGCACCTTCTCCACCTGCGAGGCAAAGCTGCGTAGGGGCTTCAGAGCGCGTCCGCTGACAAAATAGGCCAGGATACCGCTCAATACAGTCACGACTGCCGTAATGTACCAGTTAGTTGTGCGAAAACGCCCCTGTGCCCCATTGACAACGATGGCCAGATTCTCGTTAGGCGTTATGAGCTGCGGATCAAAGCTCTCTGCTCCTTCACCGTTCAGAATAACGGTGCTGTCTCCCTGCAGGGTATCTGTGATCGTATCCATATAGTATACACCGGAGGAGCAGAGCAGAAGATTCATGGCGATGCAGGTGACACCGATGAGCAGGACCGTCATCAGGGTGATGCGCCACTGCAAAGAAAGACGCCTCATAGCTCCTCACCTCCCATCAGATAGCCCTCACCGATGCGGTTTCGGATGGGGTCATAGCCCAGCGCGGCACGGAGCTTCTTGCGCAGGGCGGAGATATGGACCCGGATGGAGTTGCTGAAGCTGTCCACACTATTGTCCCATACATGCTCCAGCATTTCCTCCTGACTTACCGGTCGTCCCTGGTGAACCATCAAATATTCTAAAATCCCCGTCTCCTTACGGGTCAGCGTCATGGCCTGCCCGTTAACGGAGGCGGTGCGGGAGCGGGTGTCAAAGGTCAGGGCTCCGCAGCGCAGCAGCACATCCTTTTGGGTGAACTGCCGCAGGGTCAGACTACGGATGCGGGCCTCCAGCTCGGCCAAGTGGAAGGGCTTTGCCAGATAGTCGTTAGCCCCGGCGTCCAGCCCCTCCACCTTGTCCTCCACCTCGCTGCGGGCGGAGAGGATCAGCACCCGCGTCTCGCGGTCCGTTTGCCGCAGGGTGCGCAGCACCGCCATGCCATCCCTGCCCGGCAGGTTTAGATCAAGAAGAACCAGATCGTAGCGCTCCACGCTCAGCAGCTCTAGAGCCTTCTCTCCGTCGTAACAGTAGTCCACGCTGTATGCCAGACGTCGCAGGCTGCGGACGATGGTCTCGCACAGGGCGCGTTCATCTTCAATTATCAAAAGGCGCATGGGAGCCCTCCTTTTTATGTTTATGTTGTTCCTAATTATAGCAAAAACAGATAAGATTTGCGTTAAATTTTCGTTCTTAACAGGGAATTTAACTCTCCTGCGCTATGATGTTGGCAGAAAAAACGAAGGGGTGATGAAATTGGGCCATGTAAAAAGGATTGTGGTGCAGGCCGCGCTGCTGATAGCGGGAGTCGTCATGCTGTGCTTCGGTATCTGGCGCGGCGAAGCGGCGGTAGTATTGAGCAAAGCAATTAAATTGTGTTTGGAGTGTGTGGGCATTGGATAAAAAGTTTTCGGGCGTGTCACAGATGCTCTCTCGCTTCCGTGGCTGGATACAGGCGGGGGCCGCTTTATTGACCAACCTGCACCTGCCGAACCTTCTCAAGGGCGGAATATATCAGGGAGCAGGGAAAACCGTATGTGTGCCGGGGCTGAACTGCTACTCCTGCCCGGCGGCCTCCGGCGCCTGTCCTATCGGTGCATTTCAGGCGGTGGTGGGTTCGTCGAGATTCAGCTTCTCCTATTATATCACAGGTTTTCTCATTTTGCTGGGAGTTTTGCTGGGGCGCTTCATCTGCGGCTTTCTGTGTCCCTTTGGCTGGCTTCAGGAGCTGCTGCACAAGATCCCCACGAAGAAGCTCTCCACAAAGAAGCTGAGGCCACTGCGATACATCAAGTACGCCGTTCTGCTGGTGATGGTAATTCTGCTGCCGGCGTTCCTTGTGAACGATGTAGGTATGGGCGATCCGTTCTTCTGCAAATACCTTTGCCCGCAGGGCGTGCTGGAGGGGGCTATCCCGCTGTCCCTTGCCAATGCCGGCATACGAGCGGCGCTGGGCAGCCTGTTTACCTGGAAATTCGCCATCCTGCTGGCGGTGATCGTGCTGAGCGTACTGCTTTACCGGCCCTTCTGCAAGTGGCTCTGCCCGCTGGGCGCGTTCTATGCGCTGCTGAATCGGGTGTCTCTATTCCAAATGAAGGTGGACAAAAACAAGTGTGTCTCCTGTGGGAAATGCGCCAGAGTATGCAAGATGGATGTGGATGTGACAAGGACGCCCAATCATGCCGAGTGTATCCGCTGCGGGATGTGCATCCGCACCTGCCCGACGGGCGCCGTGTGCTTTCGCTACGGCTTCGGAGATGATAAGGATAAAAAAGAGGCGGCAGAAAGCCGCAGAAAAAACAAAAATAACAAGGAGGAACAAAACGGATGAATAAAATGAATACTACCAGCAGATTGCTGGCGCTGCTGCTTGCCGCACTGATGGTGCTGTCTCTGGCGGCCTGCGGCACAAAGGGCGGCGACAAAAAGGATGGAATGGGAAGCGACCCGAAGAATGCCGAGGAAGCGGCTGCCATGCACAAGGATCTGATGGCGCAGGAAAATGCTATTCTCTCAAAGAATACCGAGCTGTGGGAAAAGGTATTTATGGCGGCTGACAAAGGTATGACTATGCAGGAGGACGGCAAAAACTATGGCGATTTCCTGCTCAGTACAATCGAATCCGCCAAGGATCAGTTTACGGCGGATGAGCTGAAGCTGCTTCAGGGAGAAGCGGAGAAGATTCGTGACATCGAAAGCAAGCTGACCATGATTGAGAAAAAATACCCTGAGGTGGCGCGGAAATCCTTGGATGGTGACATGAGTGTGCCTGCAGGCAGCAACACGACCACGCCGCCCAATGACGGCAGCATGAAGAAGTTTCCCTCCTTTGAGGGCAAGGACCTGAACGGGAACACGGTGAAGAGCGATAAGCTGTTCTCCGGCAACGCTGTCACGGTAGTGAATTTCTGGTTTACCACCTGCAATCCCTGTGTGGGCGAGCTTGCCGAGCTGGATGCGCTGAACAAGAAGCTTGCTGAAAAGGGCGGCGCACTCATCGGCGTCAACACCTTCACGCTGGGCGGCGACGAAGCGGCAATTTCAGAGGCAAAGGATGTGCTGATGAAGAAGGGCGCAACCTATCAGAATGTATATTTCGCCTCCGACAGTGAGGCGGGAAAGTTTACCTCGAATATCCTTGCCTATCCCACCACCTACGTAGTTGACCGCAACGGCAATATCGTGGGAGAACCCATCGTAGGTGCCATTACAGAAAAGAAACAGGCCGAGACGCTGCAAAAGCTTATCGACCAGGCCCTTGCCGCCGATATGAGCTGACAAGCGGATTTTTATCCCCTCAAAAAGGAGGAATCTCTCAATTGGCCCTGTTGCACTTTTGTGACACTTTCTCCGCACTTTTGCGGGAGAAATCCGAAGACACTTTTGGTATCATGTAGACAAGGTTGATACACGACCCCAAATACTTCAAAAAGGAGCGTAACATACCATGAAGAAGAAAACAATTTGGAGCCTTGTGCTGACACTGGCATTGGTGGTATCGGCCATCGGCGCAACTGCCGTAGCCTTTGCGGCAACGCCTGACACGGCAGAGCCGGCAGCTGCCATCGCCACGGAGAATGAGGACGCAATTTGGGAGCAGATTGAGGCAGTGGAAGCAAAGAGCGACGCCGTCTTCCAGAGGAACGCCGCACTGTGGGAGAAGCTGGACGAGGCCTGCAATGCGCTGCCCGAGGACTACAACTTTGAGGGCTTTGACGAGGCGGAGTTTATCCGCGGCATGACCACCCTGACGGCAGAGGAGAAGGCGGCGCTGCTGACAGACATTGAGGAGCTGAACGGCCTGGATACTGAGATGGAGGCCTTGTATGCGAAGCTGCCCTCCTGCGACAATATGCCGCTTTACGAGAAGGCACTGGAAAAGGCCGACCCCAAGGTGCTGGATGAGATCGACACCCTGGAGCAGGAGTATGACCGGATCAGCGAGAAGAATGCAGACCTGTGGGACAAGGTGGATGAGGCATATTTTGGCCTGCCGGATGACTATAACTTCGATAACTACGATGAGATTTCCTTTATCCGCAGCCTGAATGTCCTGACCGATGCGGAAAAGGAGGCCCTTGTCACCGACTACAACCGCCTGGTGGAGATTGACAACCGACTCTGCGAGCTGAACAATTCCGTTTGGGGGAACACAGGCTGTGAAAGCGGCATCTGCCCTCTTTGATGGAGAAAGCCTTTTCTGATACGATAGACTCAATACCACGCCGATGCTGCGCCTGTGCGCAGCATTTGGCGCTGCTTACAAGGAGGGCGCTGTGGGGCATACCATCTATCTGGCTGACGACGAAAAGAGCATACGCGAGCTGCTGCACAGCTTCCTTACAAGCGACGGATATGAAGTGCGCTCCTTTGAAAGCGGAGATGCACTGCTGGCGGCTTTTCAGCAGGAGCCGGCGGAGCTTGTGATTTTGGATATTATGATGCCCGGCACGGACGGCCTTACCGTGTGCCGGGAGCTTCGCTCTGTTTCCGACATTCCCATCATTCTGCTCACGGCAAAGGACAGCGAGCTGGACTATGTCATGGGAATCAGCCAGGGCGGCGATGATTATCTCACCAAGCCCTTTCGGCCCACGATCCTGCTCATGAAGGTGAGAGCCCTGCTGCGCCGGGTGGAGATGGACAGGGGGAAAAAAGCGGCAGCGACAGCAGACGAATTGCGCTATGGGGATCTCCGCTATTCCGCTACGGAAAACGCCGTCCTCTGCGGGAATGCACCTGTTGCGCTGACCCAAACCGAGCTGCGGCTGCTTAGCTATATGATGAGGCAGCCGGGGAAAGCCTACTCCCGCGAGGAGCTGCTCAACGCAGTTTGGGGCTTCGATTCGGAGGTGGAGACCCGTGTGACGGACGAAACCCTTCGCCGTATCCGGAAAAAGCTGCTGCAGGCAGGCAGCGGCGTCAGTGTGGCTACGATCTGGGGGTTTGGGTATAGGCTGAAGGGGGCGGAGAGCGTATGAAGAACATCAAGCAGCGGATCGTGTATCTGATCCTCGGCGCGGCGCTGCTGCTCTTTGCCCTTTTCATGCTGGCGGTCAACGTCATTATCCCGGCTCACTTTGTAAGAGAGGCAAAAAAGGCGCTCATCAGTGAGGCGAGGTACCAAAACCGCACCATCCCCTATACAGACAGCGGAACGATCCCTAACAGCGATTGGGACAACGGGGAGGAGGAGCACTTCCTTACGCCCAGCATTGTCTTTCTGGAGCTGGAGGATGGCTACCGGCCAAGCGGATGGAGACAGGAAACCTACCAATTGGAGAAGGAGCTGCTGGCCTACTGCAGCAATCGGAACATCGCGCTGGATCAGTGTTATTCCTTTAGGACGGGTAGGCACCACCTGATTTTTATGTCCGTGCAGGAGGACTACGGCGATGCAGAAGCTCCATACTCCTACATCATGTACATAGACATCGGCCCGATCACACGCTATATCGTGACACTGAACGGGATGTTCTTTGCGGTGCTGCTTGCAATTTCCTCCGTCATGTGCCTGCTGGGCTTCCGGTTTGGCAGGGATATCGAAAACGAAGCGGAACGGCAGCAGACCTTCTTCCAGAACGCCTCTCATGAGCTGAAAACACCGCTTATGGCGATACAGGGCTATGCGGAGGGTATACAGGCGGGGGTGATGGAGGCAGGCAGCTCGGCGGAGGTGATATTGGCGGAGAGCGACCGCATGACGGAGCTGGTGGAGGAGCTTTTGGACATCTCCCGGCTCGACATGGGGCGGCAGCTTACGCTTTCAAAGGTGGATCTTCGGGAGCTGCTCTACGACAGCCTTCGCACTGTGGAGCCGGCAGCCGCCCATAGCGGCATCGCCATTGTGCCGGATTTCCCCGAAGAACCCGTCATGGTCAAATGCGATGACACGCAGATGCGCAGGGCGGTCACGAACATCCTGACCAACGGATTGCGGTATGCCCGCAGTGAGCTGCGCCTGACCTGCCGGCCTAACAAACGGAATGTGATGATCCGGATACAGGATGATGGAAACGGCATCGCCGAGACGGATCTTCCCCATATCTTTGATCGTTTCTATATGGGGGAAAGCGGAAAAACCGGCATTGGCCTTGCGCTGACAAAAGAAATCATCCACCTGCACAAGGGCGGGATCTGCGCCTGCAATGGGGAGCCCGGCGCTGTGTTTGAGATATCCATCCCGGCAGGCGGGTAAGGAGACTATTGTTTCGCATTTGAGCTGACTTAAAGCCCGGGCGAATGAAACAAGGGTTTATCCCTGCGGCTATATCCCCATAAATAGAGGAACAGCGCGAGCACTCGCGCTGTTCCTCTATTTGCCGGTCATGCTGCTGTAGATGATGGAATATCTTTTCTGACTCATGCCGCCACCATCCTCGTCATATGATACCCGTAGGTGTTGCCGGAAAGCGCATACAGAATGATGACGCCGATTCCTGTAACGGCAAAAACCGTGTTTCGGAGAAGGGACAGCTTCGGATTGCCTTCCTCACTGCACCAGTTGTTCTGCGGCAGGAGGCAAATCACTATCCAGGATCTTTCCTCACTGATTTTTATGCTTTTTTTAGCCGTTGCAGCTTTTGCGGCCACCATTGTGACGCCGTACTGCGCTGCCCTTTCCACCGGTCCTTTCCGATGGGAAGGATTTCCCGCAGCGGGTATGCCGCAATGGGGATGAGCAGCAAAAAAAGCTCGCACACCAGCAGCTCCCGCAGCGTCAAAAATCCTTCCAGGGCGTACATCAAAAGCAGCGTTACGCCGATAACGATCGGCGGCAGCGTCAGAATACGTACCGCCAGATGCAGGACCTTCACCGCCTGCATCCGCGTATGCATTTTCACGACTCAAAGCCCAGCATAATGCCGCCGTACTCGGCATAGTAGCTGCAAAGGCCGCGCAGGGGATAGCTTTTAACATCCGCCTCGGGGAAAAGCTGATGAATCTCGGTGACAAGCTCCAGCGCAAGGGCCGCATTCTGACAATGCCCGATACGGACGCTGCCTCCGTTGTAGCCGAAGCGCTCCATTTCCCGCAGCATGGACGCCCGTGTTTTTCTTAGCCCACGGCATTTTTCGAGCATCTCAAGGGTTCCTTCAAGGCTGGCCTGCCCCAGGGCTCGGATGCCGAGAACGCCCGCCATAGTCGCGGCGAGCTTACTGACCCGTCCGTTCTGGGCGAGATTATGCATGGATTCCAGCGCAAAGAGCAGGTGGGTCTGGTGCTGGTATGCCTCTACCACCCGGCACACATCGTGGAAGTCTGCACCGGAGCGCAGTGCGGACAGCACCTTTTCAATGAGGAGCATCATTTCGGGGCCGGCAGACAAGGTGTCGACAACATGGATGCGCCGAGTGGGATTGCGCTCAATGCAGGCCTTCTTTGCGGCGCAAGCTGCGCTGTAGCTGCCCGAGAGGCTGCTTGTGATGGTAAAGGCAATTACGTCGCCCTCCTCGCCAAAGGCATCCTCCCAATCCGCAATATTGGGACACGCGCTGTAGGAGCGGCCCTTGGTATTACGAAGCGTGCTGACCATTTTGCTTACATCGAGGGCGGCATCGTCTCGGAATTCCTCCGTGTCGGTTCGTATGGTAAGGGGAACGGCGACAAAGTCCAAACCCTCCAGCGCCAGGAGATCACAGCTGGAGTCTGCGGCAATGCGAAGCTGAGTCATGGTAAATCCTCCTAATAGCAAAAGGCATTTCCTCCGGTTTTGAAAAACCGGTATAAGAATATTACCAGTTTTCTTTCAATCCGTCAACCGTTTTTATAAAACCGATTAAAACATTTTCAGAAACAGTTGAACTATTGGCCGAAATCGTATATAATAGAGGCATAGAATATGAAGGGAAGAACACAACTGTGAACATTGAGGAATTCCGTCTGCCCCGCTATGCGCAGATTCCTGACGTCGGCCTTTATTTGGAACAGGTGGTGCGCTATGTCAATTCCCACCTGGCAATACTGGGGGAGCCTACGCTGACAAGCTCTATGGTAAGCAATTATGTCAAGCAGCGGCTGATCCCCGCACCACAGAAAAAGCTGTACACCGCCCAGCACCTTGCGCGCCTGCTCTTTATTGCCGTGGTCAAGCCTGTTGTTCCGCTTGATGGGCTTCGGATGATGTTTGGCATACAGGAGGACAGCTATGCGCTTCAGACTGCCTATGACTATTTTTGCGACGAGTTCGAAAATATGCTTGGCGCGGCCTTTGGCGTAGCACCTGCAAGGCAGGGAATAGGCGAAACTCAATCCGATGAAAAGGACCTGCTTCGCAATACGATCTCTGCCACTGTCAACAAGGTCTATCTGGATCGGTATCTGGAGACATATCAAAAGCGGCGGGAGGAGAAAACGTCCGCAGAAGCATAAATACCTCATAAGGCACCCTGCTGTTCAGCGCGCACTGTACAGGGCAAGAAATTCACTGCACAGCTCGGCGCACTTTCTTCGGACTTCCTTGACAAATAAACACCGGGGAAGGCCCCGTCAAAGGAGCCTTCCCCGGTGTTTTTTTCAGTACGGAGATTTACTTGGTGAGGGTGTGCAGATCAACGCCGTCATGAGCCTGCTGCCAGACGCTTTGCAGGGTGGCTTTTTCCTCATCGGTGAGGAGGTTAGCGTATTTGCCCGTGTAACCGGTGAGATACACCACGTTGGCATTGGCGCCCATGACCACAGGTCCGGACTTCAGGGTGCCGTTGATTGCCTCATCGATAGCAGCCGCAATGCCCTGATGGGCATCCTGTATCACGGACAGGAAGCAGCTTTCTCCGTAAGCGCTCTGGTCGCCCACGGCGCCCACATTCACCAGACCCAAGGCGTCGCATTCCTCTACGGCGCCGTTTCCGCAGGCGTCTGCATTTTGGGTAATCACATCGCAGCCCTTGGAAGCCATTGCATCGGTGGCCTGCTTGGCCTTGATGGGATCGTCAAAGCTACCCGTGGCAACAACCACGACCTCAATGCTCTCATCCACGTATTTCACAGCGTCCTTGATGCCCTCTACCCAAGTCAGCATGGAGTCACTCTCCACGGCAATGATAACGCCAACCTTCTTTGCCTCTGTAGCGTAGGCACAGGCCAAGCCGTTCAAAAAGCCCAGTTCATATGCACCGAAGTCAACGCCTGTGAGATTTGGCTCCTGCCCGGAGAAGGCGCAGCTGTTGATAAATTTAGTATCGGGATAATCCTTGGCAACTTGCTTGGAAGCATCAAACAGCTCTGCACCATGGGCGAACACAATGTCGTATTTGGCATCGGCATACCCGCGGATGGTGTTTTCAATATCTGTGGTTGCAACAGACTCGGAGAAATTTACTGTGCAACCATATTTGGCTGCAACAGTGGAAGCGGCGTCGGCAGCCATCTGGTTCCATCCGCCGTCGTTGGCGCTTCCGGTCAGGACCAAGCCGATTTTCAGATTGCTCGGGTCAGAAGTGTTGCCGCCTTTGTTTGGGCTATTTGGCTCCTTCTGGGTGCTGCAGGCGGTCAGCAGACTGAGCGCCATAACCAGAGACAGTAGAAACGCGATTGTTTTTTTCATGGTGACTTCCTCCTCGAATTAAAAAATATACACAGGTGTCGCTGCACCGGAAATACAGGAGTCCGCTTTGGAAAAACACTTGACTATCTCTTGAAAATAGATTATCATAAAATAAATCTGATTGCAATAGATAAATATGATTTATTTTTGAAAATATTATTTGTGGAGAGACGGAATGCGATGAGCCTTGAGAATATGAAGACGCCGGACAAGGCGTATGCCAAAACAAAGGTGACGGTTCTGCGCCTGATCCAGCAGAAACTCAGCGCAGGAGAGGACAGGCTTCCCTCCGGTGAGGAAATGGCCAGGATGTGCGGCGTAAGTCTGGTGCTGATCCGCGATGTGCTGGGCGAGCTGGAGTCGCGCGGATATGTCAGCCGCCGCCGGGGAAAAGGCATCCTGATCAACGACCATATATGCCGCTTGGGGCCGAGGATCGATGAACAGGTAGATTTCATGGATTTGATCCGACTGCATGGGATGGAGCCTTCCGTTCGGCTGACGGATGAGCGGTGGGTGGATTGTGAGGCGGCGGAGGGCCTTGCCCAAGGCTCCACACTTAAAACCTGCGGCGAACCGCTGCTGCGCTTGGAGCGGGTATTCTGCGGGGACGGAAAGCCGGTACTTTACAGCCTTGCCTACTACCGCAAGAGTAATTTCAAATTTGACTATCAAAAATGGAAAGATTTTGAGGATCTGAGTCTCTGCGAATTTTTGGAGATCTTTTGCCTGAGGCAGGCCAATACGACTGTGGCGGAGCTTGATTTTTGTCAGGTGCACGGCGCCGTGGCCCAAAAGCTGGAGCTGGCGCCCGGCAGCACCTTGTTCCGCATGGGGGATATTCGCTATGCCTTGGAGGGGGATGAGCTGGTGAGCGGCCACGTGCTGTTCCACCATGCGTTCCTGCCATTGCGGCTATACCGGCGAAGCCAGTGAGCGATAACTGAACAGGAGGAAGAATATATGCAGCGCAAGAAATATGAAAACCCTCTGATCGTAGAGGAACTGGTATTCCAAATTGCTCCGGAACTTTTGGACCGGTATTTGGAAGGGGACTTTACCTGCTTTACGCAGGGGCTGGAAAAGTGGCCGGGCTTCATGGGCTCTGAGGTATGGGTGAGCAGTGACCGCCCCGGCTATGTACGCAACATTGTGTATTGGAAGGACAAAGCCTCTTTGGAGGCGGTGGATCCCAACTGGGTGGCGGAGGCAGATGCGCGGCTTGGCGCCTTGATGGGAGAAGGGAATATCAAGCTGCTGGAGGTGGCGCATGCCGCCAATCAGATGACACTGGTGCAGGAATACCGCTGAGGGAGGAAGAATAATGGATTTTTGCGGAAAAGTTGCAATCGTGACCGGGGCGACCTCCGGGATCGGTGAGGAAACGGCTCGCCAACTGATGTCCAAGGGCGCACAGGTGCTGGCGGTTGGCCGCAGTGCGGAAAAGGGGGCGGAGCTGGAAAAGCGGGGCGCAAAATTTTATGCCTGCGACCTCTCCAATCCGGAGCAGATAGCGGCTCTCTGTGCCCGGATCGCTCGAGATTACCCCAAAGTGGATATCCTGATCAACAATGCGGGAATGTCGGTGGATGGCACGGTGGAAACGCTGGCGCTGGAGCAGTGGGAAAAAATTTTTGCGCTCAATGTGACCAGTATCTTTCTGATGAGTAAGTATATCCTGCCGCTGATGCGGAAAAACGGCTATGGGCGGATCGTTAACATCGGCTCCACAGCCGGCACTGTGGGCGCATGGGGCCTGCATGCCTATTCCGCCACCAAAGGAGCGGTGATCCAGCTTAGCAAGAGCATGGCCGCGGAATATGCCAAGGAAAATATTCTGGTCAACTGTGTTTGCCCGGGCGGCACGCTGACGCCGTTGATGGAGGGCATCGGCGGACTGGATGAATTTGCAAAGCTGTTTCCCATCGGCCGTTTGGGGCAGCCTGAAGAAATCGCCCGGGTCATTGTGTTTCTCGCCAGTGACGAGGCGAGCTTTACGGTGGGGAGCACTGTGATGGTGGACGGCGGCTTTACCTGCGTGTGACAGGGGTATTTCCGTTTATAGAAAGAGGAGAGGATCCGGACATGATACGGGTTCCCTCCTCTTTTCGCGGTTTTTCAGGTGATGGCGAAAGGAGGGAAATGGGAAAAAGCATACTGTGCTTTCACACAGCAAAAACGGGCCATAAAGCTTCCTGGGAAGCTTTATGGCCCGTTTGGGGTTCAATTTACAGGTCCTTCAGCAGGCCGGTGGCCTCGTTGAACTCGTTGATGAGCTCGTCC
>ENA-ORTU01000914-ORTU01000914.1-human-gut-metagenome-genome-assembly--contig:-NODE-914-length-32652-cov-3.602387_pt1 | contig 32652 bp, 62 predicted proteins | sample MGYA00241910_ERZ509184 | MGnify/ENA primary metagenome ERZ509184 (study PRJEB26280, sample SAMEA2338847) | human gut metagenome | biome: human gut; feature: human-associated habitat; material: faeces... | reverse complement strand
ACCGAAGCGAAATGGAAGACTTGGTAGATGAAATTGCTGCGGAAATCAAAGGTGACGCGCCGTAAGTACCCACCACCGGGTGTGGTGGGTGGGTGTTATAGAAGCCTGTCGCCCTTGGCGTCGTTGCATTCTCCGCACGCGAGTCTCGAGGCGCACCGCCTCGCGTTTGATCTCCACGTTATGCAATTCGCACCGAAAGAAGACGAACCCCGCCACCGGTGCGAAGAGCGACGGGGTTCTCGTGTCTTATGAAACGGGAGCTACCCGTTGTCACCTATCTTGCGTTCGCCTCTCACAGCGCCCCGCTCGACCTCTTCGGCCTCTTGATCGGCGTCGCGCGCCTCGCATGCCTCACCGACCTCGCAGCCTCGCAGAACTCGGCGGGGCTTCGCCATCCGCCGAACCTCTCGCGCGCCTCGCGCCTTACCGCCTCGACCTGCGCCACGCTTCGGTTCCCGCGCCACTGGTTGCAGCATCGGTGCGCTCCCGCCACGTTTCGCGGGTCGGTCGGGCTTCCGCCCTTGCTCACCGGCACCAGCTCGTCGAGCTCGAAGCTCAACGGGTCGCCTGCCTTGCGCATGGGGTCGATGGGAAGCCCGCATATCCAGCAAGGCATGCCCATGGCCTTTACCCTCGCGGCGAGCGCCCGCCTCCTCGCGCCGTTCGCGTAGCGCGGGTTGGCGGCTCCCCTGTTGGTCATCGCCTGCCGTCCATGGGCGAGCCGTGGTTGGCGAAGCACCACTCCATGTCCGGGTCGCGCACCGGCTCGGCCTCCCACGTGCCGACAGGTACGCCGACGGGACAGCCGAGCGCCCTGAGGAACGCCATGCTGACGGCGTTGCCCCATCGGCGGTAGGCTCTGACGGCGGACGTAAGGATGTACGACCTGCTGACCATAGCGCACCGCCTTTCGGGCAAAAGAAAAGCCGCCCTCAGGCGGCTCTCCGTGGTTTCGACCTCTTACCATATTAGCGGTAAAAGGCGCTCAAAAACGCTCATCTTGGGGCGGCGTTCGGTATCGGGTCGCGCCTCCACTCCTCTGGCATCGCGTAATATATCTCGCGCAAGCCCTGCTCGGCTATCCGCCTTGCCGACTGTTCGCTGTAGCCGACCTTCCTGCCAACCGCAGCCCACGTCATGCGCTCCACGCGGTAAAGCCACACGCACCACCTGGCCATGTGGGCTGGCGAGCATATGCGCTTCGCCTCTTCCAGATCGTCGGCCATGGCGGCGTACTCGTCGCTCCACCTGTCGCGCAGCTCCATGAGCTTCGCCACGCCGTCTGGCATCCTGTCCTTGGAGCATCCGCCCGAACGCGTGCTCGACGGGTCGTAGCCCATGAGCGTGAGCCTCGCCTGCTGCATCGCGATGTCTGCCTCTATCGCCCGCAGGCTGTCCCCTATGGACGCTATGTATCGCAGCCAGTCATATACGCAGTAGCGCATGACCTCGATGTCGTGCATAAGCCCCCTGTCGAATTGCGGCTTTTTTTATCAATTATACCATAATCGCATGTCGATAACCTAAACCCGCATCTCACGCCGAAGCTCGGCCAACTCCTGCTGCGCCCTCGCGCACGCGTCGCGCCAACGCTCGGCGCTGCGCCTCCAACGCTCGGCGTTTCGCTCTGCCTCCTCCAGGCGTCGAAGAAGGTAGTCGATGTAGTCGCCGTAAGGCTCCGTCATGCGCCCTCCCCGCACGCTTTTCGGACGCGGCGGGCGTATCCGACCAAAAACTCGCTGAAAACGAGGTCTTGACCTGCCACCGTCAAGCTCGGCAGGTCGGCTCTGCGCTCCATCTCGTCCGCCAGCGCCAGCAGCGCGTCGCGGTCGACGATCGTCTCCTTCGGAACGATGCTCGTTCCCCATTTGGCCAACTCCCGGTTGCGAATCGAGCCAAAAGTCTCCCCGCACGCCTCGGCAATGTTCCTCGCAGCATGGAGAATATAGGCCGGCGAGACGCTGCTCCCTTGTTTTGCTGACCTCACGGAGTCCGCGGCCATCGTCGTCGCGATCGCCAGCAGCCGTTCTTGGTCGATGCGGTCGTTATCGTGGCGGACGTTCAGCGGGCACTCTCCGGGCACGCATTCGTGGCCGGATGGCTCTATGAGGTCGGCGAGGTTTGAGCTAAGGCCGTTTCGCCGAAGATAGCTCTCCACCCCCATAACGTCCATGGAAGTCTCCGATGAATTGTCGCCAGCCCAATACGAGTCCTTCAGCTCCCGCAGCCTCCGCGCCACTTCCCGGCGCTCGTCGTCAGTCGGCATTACGCATCACCAAGCCTTCCGCTCCTCGTCGCCCAGAACGCCTTGCCTTCGGAGACCAGCGTCTCGATGTCTCTTGGCTTCGCTATGAGGATGTCGTCGCTGTCATCGTACTCGCCCGTGTACTCGACGTAGGACTGGTATCCTTCCCCGTCGAGCCACGTCCTCACGTCCTTGTCAGACATGAGGGCCAGCCTCTCACATCCGAGCACCTTTGCCGCGTGCTGACGAAGCACAGACTCATGCGTCGTCCTGCAAACCGTCACGCTCATTTTTCCTCCTCTACTACCCTCGCGCCGCAGTTGGGGCAGTATCTGACTTCGCCCATATACAGCGGCTTCCATCCGTCGGCGAACCGCATCAGCTCGCATCCGCACTTCGAGCACCGGAAGAAGTTTCCTCCCTCCACGTCTTGGCACGTCCGCTCGGGTTCCGGCTCTATGAGGTCGGCGAGAGCCGCGTAGCACTCGCCCTCCGTGTCCCCGCAGCCGAGCAGGTTGAGCACACGTTCACCCCAGTCGGTGCAATCGACCAGGCATTCCTCCTCGCCTTCGTCCTCACAGTCGAACGAGGCGTACTCCCTCAGCGCCGCAGCCACGCGCCGCCTCTCGTCATCGGTCACCATATTTGCCAGCCTCCTCATTGGTCTTCGGCAGGGGAACCTTTATGGACTCGTCGCCAACCTTGATGCCAAGGTCACGTAGGCGCTCCACGAGCGTCATGGCCTCCTCGATCTCCTTAACCGTGCCCTCGACCTCGTGCTCCCCGCACCGCAGCCACAGCTCGCCGGACATGCGCTCCACGCGGATCGACAGGGTGTCGTGGCCCCTGTCCTGCCGGGTGTTGCCCAGCCAGTCGCGGTACTGGCTGCCCACCCCCATCTCGACGCTGGTGCTGGGACCGTAGCCGATCCATATCGGGTCAGCGTCCACCTCCTCGCCGTCCAGATCCACCGTGCGCAGCCATGACGCGTCGGCGTCCCCTCCGGCCAACCTCTCCATGGTCAGCTCCCACCACTCGCTGGCGCGGAACTCCTCCATGGACCGGTACTCGGCCACGGTCTCGCGCTCGGCACGGCAGTAGAACCAGCGACTCCCCCGCACCTCGCAGATCACGTGGGTGTTCCTGTACACCCGCACGCGGTCCGAGGACGGGGCGACGTACCAGCTCACGCTGTCCACCATCCCGACCTCGGGGTCTGCCCCCTTGCGCACGTCCTCGTAACTCAGCTGGCCGTCGAACCACGCGTTCGAGGTCTCGCGCATCAGCCACAGGTCATCGAACGTCCTGGGCTCCATGGTCTCCTCGCTCATTCGCCCACCACCTTCGCTCCACAGTCCGGGCAATAGCTCACGTGGTCGCCGACGGGCTCAATCCCACCGCACTCGCTGCACCTCCACGCGCAAATCTCCCTGTCGTAGACGTAGTGGCACGTGCTCTCCGCGCGGCGGTTCCACGCCAGGCGCGCGCCGGCCTCGTTCTCGTGGTAGAGCCTCGTCTTCGCCGCGCACTGCCTGTTGGTGCATCGCGCGAAGTAGCTCCCGCTGCTGTTTCGCACAACCTCGGCCTCGGCCCCGCAGAAAGGGCACCGCTCCAGCTTGGTCATCGCGGCTCACCGTCGATGACCGTGGGCAGGACCTCGTTTGCCATGTCCATGAACGTCTCGCACCTGGTCCAGTCGGGCTCGGGGCCGCTTATCGCCTCAAGCGCGTCGGTCAGGTGCTTGCGCGCGGCGTCGATGCGCACACGCGCCTGCTTTGCCTTCATGTCTTTCATCCTGTCTCCTCTCATCCCATGACCGCGAGCGCGCAGAAGAAAAGCAGCCCGATTGCGATCAGCTGTAGCACCTTGAGCGCCGCGAGGGCGATGGCGAAGGGCATGCCAACGGCGGCTGCGACGACGATTGTCGCCAGCGCCTTCCTCACTCGCACCCATCGCCTTCCGCTGCCTTGGCGTCCAGCTTGTCGGCGTACTCGAGGAGGTTCTTCTTGAGCAGCTCGAGACCGAGCCTCTCAAGCTCCTGCGCGCGGTACGCCGGGAAGTACCTGCCTCCGCACGCCTCATCGTCGTCCTTCTCGACCCGCGCCTCGGTGATGCTGCGCCCCTTGTCGTACACGTCCATGACGAACGTCTGCGCCCCGGTGCGGAGCTGGCACGGCCAGATTCTGGTCTCAACGATCATGGCCTCATCGCGGCTCCACCCGACCTTGATGCGGGCAACCTCGCGCAGGCCCTCCTCGCTCGCCGCCTTCTCGCGGGCCTCGTCTGCGGTGAGCCCGAGCCCGTTTTTGCTTTGGCAGAAGTCGTAGACGTCCTTAACTCTGAGGTACGCCGTCTCGAACGGCTCGTTGAGCTTGAAGATCTGAACCTGCCTCGGCTCGACCTCGCCGTCCGGACTCTCGGCCTTCTTGGCCTCCGCGTCGGCTGCGGCGTTCTCAAGCTCCTCGATCCTATTGAGAAGCCTCTCGTTCTCCCTCTTGGCGGCCTCCAGCTCGGCGAGGACGTACTGCTCGCAGGTGGTCACATCCATGGTTGTCTCCCTTCTAGGCGCGTATGCGCCTAACGGTTCCTATTCCGAGGCGGGCGATCTCCCACCCGCCGAACTCGTAGAGCATCGGGCTTGCCGCCCCGAACTCCCGAAGAAGCTCCCCGCTCCACCACGCCTCCGCGTACTCGTCGGAGTCCCACACCCACTCGATGCGCATGAGGCCGCTGTGGCACTCGCCGTGGCACCCGGTGGTTCCGCTGCCGCACAGGGCGATGAGCGCCGGCCGCAGCTCGTACCCGTGGAGGGCGAAGCCCTTGTTCCTGCCTCCCATGCCGACGTTTGGAACGTGGTGGGCGTTGGTCGCCGGCCTGCGGCAGAAGGCGCAGCGCGCCCCATCGTCAAGCCGGCTCGTGCGAACGCCCCTCCCCTCGTAGTGAGCGCCGATGCTGGGCATGCCGAACTTCTGCGCCGCATCGACGGAGAGGCCGCGAAGGAGCGATGCCGGCGGGACGTAGCTCATGACAGCCTCCTGTCCGGCCCGGCCATCTCCACGCGCTCGCAGGCCCCTCCGAGGCGCGAGGCGATGCGCATGCCCGGCATGCCGCCCCAGCGGTCGCGAAGCTCGCCAAGGCTGTAGTTGCTCGTCACGATCGTGGGGCGCCCGGCGGCAACGCGTGCGTCGATGAGGCCGGTAAGCGTCTCCATCGCCCACTCGGTGGGGCGCTCAACGCCCAGGTCATCAAGAGCCAGCAGGTCGTAGCGCTCCGCCCTCAGAAGCGCCCCGCGCTCGCCGCCGTCCCACTCCGCCTTGATGGCGTCCAGCAGGCCCTTGGCGGTGACGAGCTTCGCCGCGTGGCCCATGCTCACGGCCTGGCGAACCGCGGCTGCGGCCGCGTAGGTCTTGCCCCTGCCCGGAAGGCCCCAGAAGTACGTGCCGCGCCCGTCCATGTACCGGCGAAACGCGTCGTTTCCGTGCCCGCAGTGCGCCGTGGCGTAATCGCCTCGGAGTCCGGCCTTGCGCATGCGGCCCTCGGCCACCTTGCGCCTCATCTCGCGGTACTCGTCCGTCTGCTCGAACGGCACCGGCTTTGCGGGACTCACGCCATACGGCAGCTTCAGCCCGCTGATCGCGTCAGAGAGCCGAGTACTCATCCCGCTTCACCTCCTCAATCGGCCGGCAGTCCTTGCGCATCCAGTCGCGCACGGTTGCCCGCCAGTCCTTCATCGAGACCTTGCCCACCTTCCAACCGTTGGCGGTGTAGTAGTCCACGAACCGCTCGGCGTCGAAGCCCCCGGGGTCTAGCCGCTTCTCCTCCGCGTAGCTCAGCGCGTAGGCCGACACCTCGTCGCGTGCGGGCGGCGCGAAGCGCCTAACCCCCTTGGTTTGGTTTGGTTTGGTCTGGTTTGGTTTGGTTTGGCTTTCGGATTTCGCCGCGTTTCCCGAAACCGGGGGTTTTGCAGTTTCGGAAACCCCAGGTTTCTCGTTCTCGGAAACCTCCGGTTCCTGCGGTTCTGGAACGTCAGGTTCCTGCTCGCACGGAACCGTCTGGCCCTTGCGAGGCCGACCGCCCTTGGAGCCGCGCATGCGCGATTCCTTGGAGTTGTCGATGTCCTCCTTCAGGCTGATGAAGATGGCCTTCAGGAGGTACGGAAGCTCGACCTCCTGGCCGAACATGCCGTACATGCAGATCGCGTAGCAAAGCTCCTTGCGGTCGGCCTCGTTGAGCGCAGCGCACACGTCACCGAACTTCTCGAATATGGTGAACGCCGCCGCCATCGCTAGCGCTCCCAGTGATAGGCGCACATGCTGGCGTTGATGGTCACCGTGGCGTGCTCGCCGACGAGCGCCTCGATGACGTGGAACTGAAGCTCCTCCACGTCGGGGTGCTCGATGAGGTAGGCCATGGCGATGCGGCGCATCTTGGCCTCGCTCTCCTTTGGCTTGGCCACGGCGCCGCGCGTGCGCTTGGCGCGGGCGATGACGAGGTGCGCGATGCCGCCGTTGTCGGCCACGATCTGCGCGGCGCCCTCGTCGCACGAGAAGCCGCCCTCATCGATGTTCTCGAAGCCAAGCTCGCTGAGGTAGTGCACCGCTGCGAGCATGGCGATTGAGTAGGTGATTTCCTGCTCGGGCATGTGTCCCCTCCTTAGAACGGAATGTCCTCGTCGTAGTAGTCCTGCGCCGGCTCAGCGGCGGGCGCCGAGTCGCTGCGCGCCCCTCCGCTGAAGTCGATGTCATCCGCGATGACCTCGAGCCGGCTGCGCTTCTGGCCGTCCTTCGTCTCCCACGTGCTCTGGCTCAGACGCCCGTGGAGCGTGACGTGCGTGCCCTTGGCGAGGTACTTTGCGACGGCCTCGGCGCGCCTGCCGAAGATGCTCACCTCGACCCAGTTCGGCTTGTCCTCCCAGGAATCGCCGCGCTTCACGCGGCTGTTCGCGCACACGCTGAAGCTCAGCACCTGCATGCCGCTCTTGGTGGCGCGAAGCTCGGGGTCGCTCCCGAGGTTGCCGCTGATGGCCACGCTGTTAATGCTCATTTCCGGCCTCCTTCCGCGCCTTCGCCTCGGCGCTCTGCCTCTCCATGTCGCGCAGGTAGGTGCCGAACTCCACCAGCTGCTCGTCCGTGAGCTTGTCCATGGAATCGACGTCGTACTTGGCGATCATGTACGCCTCGGTGGCGCCGGCGTTCATGCCGTTCTGGATGCACTTGGCGGAAAGCTCGGCGCAGCGCTCCAGCATCTTCTTGCGCTTGTCCACGGGGTTCGGCGCGGGGCGCTTGGGCGCCTGCTGCTCCTGCTTCTTCGGGCCGGTGTCCCCGTCGGTATCGTCCTCTCCGGCAAGCCCGAAGGCGGTGAGCAGCGAGTAGCGCCGAGCGTAGGTCTCGCGCTTCCCGAACTCCTGCGGGTCGCTGTCGTACTCGAAGGGCTTGTTGTCCAGAACCATCTGCGCACCCTCGCGGAAAACGACGGTCTGCACGCGCATGCGCCCGTCATCGGTCATGCCCGTGGGCTGCGTGATGAAGATTCCGCGCTCGTTCAGCGGCTTCTTAACGATGTCGAGCACGTTGTCCAGGGTGGCGTACTTGTACGTCTGCCAACCCTTCTGGCCGTCGCGGTTCTTCTTCGGGTTCGGCATCTCCGCCTGTGCCTCGGCGAGGAGACGAATCAGCAGCGTGGTGGGGTTCTCCGTTGTTTCATCCTGAACCTTGTCCGCCATTACCACTCCTCCTCTTCCTTCTCCTCGGCCTCGCACTCCGTGGTGAGGCTGAGAATCTTGTCCTTGAGGCGCTTGTTCTCCTTCTCGACCTCGTACTTCTCGCGCTTGAGCTTGTCCATCTCGGCGCCGTGCTTGGCCTCGAAACCGACGAGGCTGCGGTACTCGGAGAGCGTGATGGTCACCGTCAGCTCGTTCTCGATGAGGAAGTCATCGTTCTTGATGTAGGGCTTGCTCTTCTCCTCGGCCATCTACTCCACCTCCCCGTCGAGCATCGCGATAGCGTCCATGCTCTGGAGGCGCGGGCCGAAGGCGCGCATCACGTCCTCAGGCTTGCAGCCGCGGATGGCTGCCGTCTTGGCTGCCTTGGGGTTCCAGCCCGCCCACTCAACGACCTCGCCGGTGGGCTTGTAGACCACCCGCCGATGAGGTCGAACTGCTCCTCCCAGCCCTTCGCCGGGGCCTCCTGCACGAGGCCCACCTGACGCAGGAACTCAAGCGCGGCGTTCATCTGCTCCGCGTAGATGTAGGGCGCGGCCTTGCTGTAGCTGATGCCGACCTCGCCGACCTTCTCGCCTCCGACGAGGATTGCGCGGCGGTCCGTGCCGTCCTGCGCGAAGGCGTCCATGAGGCTCTGGCGGGCCTCGGCCTTGGCGTCATCGAGCGCGGGCTTGATGCGCTTGTCCAGCGCGGTCAGGAATGCGAGCTGCTCGTCCTTGGTGATTTCCATTGATGCTCCTCCTAGATGTCGAAGATTTCGCCGGTCTCGGGGTCTACGTCGTGCACGGCGGGAAGCGCCTCGCACTCTGTGAGGTCGATTTCCTGCTGCTCGGTCTCGACGGTCAGGAAGACCACGTGCCCGGACTTGCGGATGATGTCGAAGGCGCCCGCCGCGTCGGTCAGCACCTCGAACTGGAGGACGGCAACGCCTCCTTGACCGTCGCCTGCTTGAAGTTGGCCTTGATGGTCTGCTTCATGGTCTGTTCCTTTCGTTGTCCGTGGCCTTCGGTTGCCAGTCGCTCATTGGCTGCCTTCTCCGGCTTCCGTCCTTCTTGGCCTCGATAAGGTGGTATGCGATGCCTCCGGGGACCTTCTCGGCCATGATCGGAAGCGCCCCAACCGACGTGGCGTAGTCGTAGAACTCGTTCCACTCCTCGACACCCATCGCGCCGCCCCTCTTGCACTGGATGAACACCAGGGAACCCTTGGCGATGCAGTAGATGTCTGTGGGGGACTTTGACGCCGGAGACCTGATGGCCAGGTATCCGCACTTGCGCATCGCCTTCATCACGGCGTACTCGAAGTCGCGCCCGAGACGGTACTTGCTGGACTTTGGCAGCTTCGCTTCGACCGCCGCCTCGTACTCCTCGGGGAAGTTCCTGCGCATGCAATCGATGAAGTGCTGTATGTCGTAGTGCCTCCGGCGGCAGAACTCCGTGACGCCGAGCCTCTGGCGCTTGAACCCGTCCCAGATGCCCTGCACCGCCTCCCTTGGCATGTCCTCCCACACTCGCAGGTATCGGCGTTTGCAGTTCTTGTCGTTGAGTCCCAGTGCGCCCGCCTTGCGGCAGATGAACTGCTTCGTGCGCCCCATCTCGTCGGCGAGAACCTGCAAGGCCCCGGCGTCGCGGTACGGAACGTATCTCTCGGCCAGATACTCCTCGTCCTCCTTGGTGAACAGGTTCTGGCTCGTGTCGATTCCCATCCTCTTGAGGCGCTCGTGCACCGACTGGCCGCACATGCCGAACTCGGCCGCAACCTTCCAGATGTTGCCGAGCCTCCCGTAGGCCTCGCGGAGCTGATCGTCCGTGGCCTTCTTCCGATAGCTCATCGGAGCACCGCCGTCGTGTACTGGTCGGCGTCGCTTCTGGCCACGCGCATGCGGATCTCGGGGTCTCGCTCCATCGCGATCCTGGCGAGGTACGGCGAGAAGTGGTTGGGAAACTCCAGGCCGAAGACGATGCGCATGCCGTAGAGGCATCTGTTAGGGCTGGCCTTGCCGTCGTGCGTCCTGGCGCACTCCTCGCGAGCCGTCCGCATGTACCATGCGAACTCGTCCCGGTGCGTCTCGACCCAGCGCCGCGCCTCGCGCATCCTCTGCTCGCCCTTCGGGTCTAGACCCGGTATCGCGATCTGGTTGCTCGGCGGGTCTCCATGCTTCTTCATGCGACCGCCCCCTGCACCGCCGCGAGCGCCGCGTCCATGGCCGGGACGACCCATAGCCACAGAATCGCCGCGAATGCGGCGCACGACGCGAGCGCCCCCGCCGCGAACCACGCGGCCGCCGACGTGCGCCGATCTTCGCGGCGTGCTACGATACGTCTGGCCGTTTGGCCTTTCCGGGCGCTTGCGACGTGGTGGTTGGGAGCGCCCGGTCGCGTCTTCATGTCGATCACTTCGTCTCCTTCCGTGTTTCCCCTGATGGTCGGCTGTACGCGTTTCATACGCGCTTTTTCATTTTTTTCTTTGCGCGGAACTTGCGGGCGTAGAGCCTCTGCCTCGCCCTGTCCTCGCGCTCGTTGCGCATCGCCTCCTCCTCGATCTCGCGAACGCGCTCCTCGAGCTCCGCGCGGCGGGATTCCTTCGTGCACGCGGAGCACCACCCCGTCCGCCCGCTCAGCGGCCTGCTCGACCGCATGCCGCACTTGGGGCATAGCCACGACCTCCGCAGCGACACACCGTAGCGCAGGGCCTGGGACTGCACGGAGCGCACAGACATGCCGAGGGCTTCGGCCACCGCCTTCGCGCCCTCGTGCGCGTGCTCCTCCATGTAGCGCACATCGCGGGACGTCCATCTCACCGCCAGTCCCGCCTCCTTCCTCCCCTGCGCTCGACCGCCCCGGGTTCCCGGAATCCGTCCGGGCGGCGCTCCAGGAAGACCCTTTCCCCGCGCTGGAACGCCCTGCAGGGCGCTTTCTGCGCGGCTATCTCGGCCCTCAGGGCCAGGGCGCGGCGCGTCGCCTTCCGCCTCCCGTCGCCGTCCTGCTCGGGCCATCCCGTGACCTCGGCCACCTGGCCGGCCTTGGAGGAGCCGACGAACTCCTGCACCTCCCTCTCGGCGAACAGCCGCACCGGCCCCCTGCCTCTCCGGTTATCGGGAAACTCCGATCTCTCTATCATCTTCAGCACTCTTGCCTCCTTTTCCCGTCCCTGCGCCCGCCCGGGGCGCGTGCGCCCTCCGTCCACCACTCGTCGAACCACGCGGGCATCACCAGACGCCCGCGGCTCCTTCCTGGGGGCACGAACGTCCTCAGACGTCCGGCGCGCACCTCTTCGTCCAGCGTCCGCCTCGCCACGCCGGTGGCCGCCGACACCTCCCTGAGCGTGTACATGCCCTTCTTCGGGAGCCCCGCCGTCTCGGCCATGCCGGCGAACACGGGCTCCGTCGCCTGATCCGCCATATCCATCACCTCCCCCATGTGTTCTCTGCTTCCTACGTTTCCCCCGCCTCGCGCGTCATGGCCGGACGATGGCTCTGCGGTTGCCGGGGTGTTCGCTTGTCAAGGTGCTCGCCGAACAGGCACGGACGTGAGGGCGATCGGCTAAAGCAGGTCGTCGATCCTGCAGCCAAGAACGCCGGTCACCTTTTTGAGATTCCCGACGGTCGCATGGTCGACGCCCTTGCGTTCCCAGTCCTGGATGGTGCGCTTCGGCACGCCCGACAGCTCGGACAGGCGGCGCTGCGACAGCTTCGCTTCTTGGCGCTTCTCCTTCAACATGTTCTCAACCTTCTTTCCACAACATATTGCGTTTATCGAACTAAGTTCGACACGAAATGTTGTGACGTCCCTATTGAATGGCGCAACATTTCGTGATACCCTGACGATGGAACGGGCGTTTTGACAGACGGATGTTCCATCGGTGCAGACAAGGGCGGATTGGAGTCACCATGGGAAAGACCTACGACATCGGAAAAAAGTCGGACATGCGAAAGCTCGCGAGAGACTTGGAAAAGTCGGTCAAGGAGACCGCGCGCCGGGAGATAACGAGGTCAGGCATCGACGTCCAGTGCCCTGGCTGCGGGTTCACCATGCACACGAAGGGCGGAGACACCGTTTGCCCGAAGTGCGGGAAGGTGACCGACGTCACGATAGACTGGAGTGGATTCTAGCCTCCAGCTCGATATCTTTCATTTCGCTCGCGAGCCGGCATGCCTTTTCTGCCGTCTCCGCCAACTCGCGAGCCTTCTCCGACAGCTCCCGCATCCCGTCAATGTAGACGGACAATCTCAAAACGTCCTTATCGCTCATATTGCCCTCCTATCTCGCCCCGCATTCGCAAGGCCGGAACGACGCCTGCCAGCCACAAAGCCGCCAAGCATTAGCGCCGCCCACCCCGTGCGACAACGGGGTATCTTCATGCCCTCACGTTTGTGCCTATTCGACTTTCAAGGTTCTTCGCTCACACGGAGCAATCTCCTATCTTCCCTTGCAGCTAGACGGCCCTGCACTCGTCGGATAGACCAAGAATCCAATCGACGTCACAGCCGAACAGGTCACGCATCTGAACCAGCTTCCTGTCAGTAATACTGCCCCCGGATTCCCATCGAACGATTGTGGTTCGGTCAACGCCGACCTTTTCTGCTAGCTCTTCTTGCGTCCATCCCATAGACTTTCGTATTTCGCAGACTCTGTTCATGTCACCTCCTAAAACTATGAGTTGTTATTTTGCAACTATAACTACTCATGGTAGTTAAATCAATAGTCAATATTGCATTTTTTCGACTTTATCACACACGTTGAGGCTGTGTCAATCATCGGGACTAATAATTATCCCATCGCGCTCCCCTATCTTGCGCAAGACAAGCTCGCACCCCATGGAGTTTGCGAAACGACAAGCGTTGGATACTCGCATGTCGTCTCTGTTGTAAGCGTCCGTGACGAACGACCGAGATTTGCCAGAACCGCGCGCAACGTCAACGTTAGAGACCCCTTGGGCATCCTGCATGATTCTCAGCGCCTTAGTTATAAGCATGATCAATCCTTCCTGTTGTACTTGCAAGAAAGTATAGTCGATCATGATTGTACTTGCAAACATGTACATTATGTGAAGCCGTTTATTTGTACTTGTTAACGTGTACAAATATTGTATTATGTACTTGCTAGGAAGTACATCGAAGAAAGGAAAGGCAATGAGCAAGATCAAGAACCAGTACGGCGAGGAAATCAACCTTGAAGCAGCAGCAATGATCATGGATATCGAGCTTTGCGAGGAAGTCCACGCAATGAATCTTGGAACGGATCAGGAGTGGTGGGATGAGTATTGCAGCCGCCATGAAGCGAAGTACGGTGACGAGTTCGAGCCGAACAAGCTGAACGGCCAATGGTAAATGAAAGCCGCCCCGCTTCGGCGGGGCATCGAGGAAGGAAGCATCATGGATAAGCGCATCGAGCGCATCAAGGCGGAGATCGCCGAACTGGTCGAGGACTTGGAGGACGCGTACATGGACGAGGGGCTGAACCTCGCCATAGCTAGCGGAAAGGTGCTTAGAGACCTGGGCGAGGCCGAGCGGAAGGCGCGTGAGAACCTGTACGCGATCTACCGATAAAGCACGACCTGGACGCGATCTTCGACCGGGCATTCGAGTACGACACGGAGGGGGAAAGAAGGGGGCCGAGGCCCCCTTCTTGTCAGAAGGTGCCAGCGTTGAGCCTCCGCTGCAGGGACATGACCATCCGGATGGCGGGCGGTCACCAGGTGAAAAGGACCTGGCTGTCGTTGACGCCGCAGATGCCGTCCACCGCCCGGCAGTGGTCGCGCTGGAAGGCGCGCCACGCCGCCTCCGTGTCAGCCCCGAAGGAGCGGTCCACCCCACACTTGCCGACGGGGTAGCCCCGGAGCAGAAGCATGGCCTGGACGCAGGCAACCTTCTCGCCCGCGTCGCCGCTATTGTATTATGTACTTGCTAGGAAGTACATCGAAGAAAGGAAAGGCAATGAGCAAGATCAAGAACCAGTACGGCGAGGAAATCAACCTTGAAGCAGCAGCAATGATCATGGATATCGAGCTTTGCGAGGAAGTCCACGCAATGAATCTTGGAACGGATCAGGAGTGGTGGGATGAGTATTGCAGCCGCCATGAAGCGAAGTACGGTGACGAGTTCGAGCCGAACAAGCTGAACGGCCAATGGTAAATGAAAGCCGCCCCGCTTCGGCGGGGCATCGAGGAAGGAAGCATCATGGATAAGCGCATCGAGCGCATCAAGGCGGAGATCGCCGAACTGGTCGAGGACTTGGAGGACGCGTACATGGACGAGGGGCTGAACCTCGCCATAGCTAGCGGAAAGGTGCTTAGAGACCTGGGCGAGGCCGAGCGGAAGGCGCGTGAGAACCTGTACGCGATCTACCGATAAAGCACGACCTGGACGCGATCTTCGACCGGGCATTCGAGTACGACACGGAGGGGGAAAGAAGGGGGCCGAGGCCCCCTTCTTGTCAGAAGGTGCCAGCGTTGAGCCTCCGCTGCAGGGACATGACCATCCGGATGGCGGGCGGTCACCAGGTGAAAAGGACCTGGCTGTCGTTGACGCCGCAGATGCCGTCCACCGCCCGGCAGTGGTCGCGCTGGAAGGCGCGCCACGCCGCCTCCGTGTCAGCCCCGAAGGAGCGGTCCACCCCACACTTGCCGACGGGGTAGCCCCGGAGCAGAAGCATGGCCTGGACGCAGGCAACCTTCTCGCCCGCGTCGCCGCGGGACACGCCTCCCCAGGCCTTCCCGGACTTGGCGGCGAAGTCGCCGTCCACGGTGGCGCCGCACGCCTTCTGGGCGGCCCTGACGCACGCCCGCTTTGACGCCCTTCCCGGCTGGTCGTCCTCGGCGATCCCCGCTCCGTACTCGACGTTGAGCCAGTGCTGCACCTCGATCACCGTGTCTATGGCGCCGGTGGGGGCCGTGGGCTGGTTCGGCGCGGGCGCGGCCCCGCCGCCAACGAGCGCGGCGCATATGGCCTCCGCGATCTTGGCGGGCGTGGACGCGTTGTAGGCGTCCCGGTCGGCTTCGCTGTCCACGAAGCACGTCTCCAGCAGCATGGCGGGCGCGTTGGTCTTTGCCAGCACCGTGAAGTTCGCCGTCTTGTGTCCCCGGTCGCGGATGCCGAGGCATGAGGCCACGGCGGCCGACAGCCTGGGGGCCATGCCGCGCGCCGCGCTGCCGGCCGTCGTCCATACCTCCGCCCCCGTGCCCCCGCCCGCGTTGAGGTGGATGCTGACGAACAGGTCGACGCCGGCCTTGTTCGCGCGCTGGGCGCGGCCGGTCAGGTACTCGGCCTCGCCGTCGCCAGGCGTCACGTCCACCACCTCGTGCCCCCTGGCGCGCAGGATGCCGATGACCTCACGGCCGATGCGCCTGTCCTCCGCCAGCTCGTCCAGGTATCCCGACGCCCCGGGGCTCTTGGGGCAGTGCCCCATGTCTATAGCTATCTTTGCCAATGTGCCCTCCTTAGACGTAGCCGCGCAGGATCTCCCCCGCGCCGCCCTCGATCACGTAATGGGTGCCGCAAGCGTCGAACGCCACGGCCCCGGTCTCGCGCGCCTGCTCCTTCTGGCGCTCGTCCAGCAGCGGCAGGTCGTCGGCCACGGCGAACTGCGGCTGCGGCCCGGGCGCCTCTCCGGGCACGGCGATCAGGGCGCAGAAGGCGGCCGCCATGACGGCCAGGGCGGCAAGCTCCGCCGCCAGCAGCCGCCTCACTCGCCCTTGCCCTTGATCTGCGCGACGCTCGCGCCGCCGTCCACCTCGGGGATGCCCGCGACGCTCGTGAGCAGCGACACCACCGCCGCCAGGAGCGCCGCGCTCCCCACGACCGCCCACTGCACGTCGCCCATCACCGCCGACGCCCCGATGACGCCGATGGCGGACTGCGCCGCCGTCTTCACCGCGCGCACGAGCGCGGCCTTCGTCCATTCCCTCATCGCTCCCCCTTTCGCGGCACGACCGCCGCATGTATCTCGTCCACCTTGCGCCCCATCTCGTGCGATCGCTCCTTGCTCTCTCGAAGCGTCGCGTTGAGCACCTCCATCTGCGACGTCATGCCCTCCATGGCCTTCGCGGACTGCTCGCTGACCACGAGCCACTTGCCGTTGAGCTCGGCCATCTCGCGCTCGTGCTCCGCCCGCCGCTCGTCGTTTGCCGCGTCGCGCGCCTCCCGCCTGTCTTCGCGGTCCTCGCGCCTGCCGCGCCACTCGCAGATGCGCGGCCATACCCGCCAGACGAATAGCGCCACCGACGCGAAGGCGAGAACGTAGAGCGGCCCCGCGTCTGCGAGCGACCTCATGGCCGTGGCCATCGCCTCGTCCATCACTTCCACCGCCCTCTCGCAGAGAGGTAGAACGTTATCTGACTCGATACGACGCCGTGGAAGACGCATCCGACGCCCATCTGGGAGGCCGTCACGGCGGTCGGCTGCGCGAAACCGTATCTATTCGCGGCGAGCGACGCCTCGACCGTCGGTGACTCGGAGAACAGCCCTGACGGGAACGCCCTGACGAGCGGGGCAGCGCCCTCGCCTGAGAAAGATGCCGAGTACACCCAGCCGCCTTCGAGCACCTGGTAGTTGCTCTGCTTGGCGGTGAACGCCCCCCAGCACTCGGCCGTGCCGTCCGGCCACTTGCGCCACGTCCAGCCGCCGTCCTCGCCCGTCTCGGGCTGCGCGTCGGCCAAGGGCGCGACCGTCTGGAAGAGCCGCACCGGGTCGCCGACCGTGATGCCGTCGAGCGGTATCCTCCACAGCGGCATGTCTACCGGGCTGTCGCCGTCGAGGATGGAGCCCTCGTTGATGGCGGGGTCTGCGGGTTCGGACGCGGCAGGCGCCCCCTTGACCACGACGAGCTCGGCGCTCTCGGTCTGGGACGAGGGCTCGAGCGCGTACCTCACGACCACCAGGTCGTTTCGGTACTGCGCCTGCGTGCCGTTGTCTATCGTGAGGTCGATCCCCCCGGCGGGGACCTCGAAGTCGCGCCCATTGAACGAGCCGAACCCCGGGGAGATATGGCAGGTGTTCGCGTTCGTCATGGTCGCGTCGAGGCCGGACATGACGTAGCATCCATCCCCCACGATCCCCGAGTTGAAGTTCCCGGCATGGGCGCTCGTCACGTGCGTCTCGCCCCACCTGCCGGTCACGAGGATGTTGTCAGACATCGGAACCTCCCATGAACTCGGCGAACTCCTTGTCTTGCGCCTCGACAAGCTTCTGGTAGTCGGAGAAGCACTTGTTGCACAAAAGACGCGTCACCGACTGGCCGTTCCGGTCGGTCCGCCTGACCTCGTACCAGCCATCGGCCTTCGGCTTGTCGTCTCGGGCGAATGCCGTGTGCTTCCTGTCACGGTCGCACGTGTAGAGCGTGTAGCCTGATATCTTCGCCATCAGTCAACCTCCTATCGGGCGCACGTCGCCCAGCGTGTAGCTCACGGTCGGCACGCCCGTCGAGGAGACGGACGCGACGATCTTGGTCACGGGCGCGGTGAGCCCGAACCCCGTCTCCGGCACCAGGAATCCTACCGAGTCCCCTATGTGCAGGTCCTGCCACTTCGGCGCGTTGAGCGATGCCGAAGCTGCGGCCTCCTGGTACTCTTCGAGCCTCTTGGTGCCGTCCTCGATAAGTCTCTCCCGGTCGGCGGTCGTGAAGCCGTAGAGCTCGGCCACCTCGTCTATCCCGAAAAGGCTCTGCGTCTGCGATACGTTCCCGGCCTCGTCGGCGTAGAGGTCGACGAGCGTGCGCTCGCCCTCCTGGCCTTCCCCGGCGCAGACAAGGTGGTTCACCGGCCTCGTGTCGAGGGACGCCGAGAATCCGAGCGAGCCGCGCCCGGTCTCGCTCGCGGAAAGAGCGGGGACGGCGGACAGCTCGACCGACCCGCCGCGCCGCTCGACCTCCAGGCGCGCGCCGACCGACGCCAGGGAGTCTTTGAGCGCCGTGTAGGCGTCGGCGTAGCGCGCCACGTCGTAGCCGAGCGTCATGCCGGATTTGGCCTGCGACGCCGTGAAGACTCCGGAGAGCCCCTGGCGCTCTATCAATGCGCCTATCGCCTGGTTGGCCTCGCCCTCCATGCGGTAGGCATCATCCCCGTCCGGCATGACGACCGAGTGCGACAGGATGCCGTGCCACGTCCTTCCGGTCCATTTCGACACCGGGACGTCGCCTGTCGCGTCCACGCCGGAGCCGTCCACGACGCCGCCCCACTCGGTCCCCTCGATCCAGACGTAGCAGTGGAGCGGCAGCGTGTCCGTCTTGGCCAGCTCGACCTCGAAGTCGTTCTCGTCCGCCCCGTAGGCGAGGTCGAACGCGAACGCCCTCTTCACGCCGAGCCGCCTGCCGGTCCGGTCGGCGTACACGAGCTCTAGGCGGTCCATACGCGCTCGTCCCTCCTGACCTTCACCGCGAGGTCGAAGCCGAACGTCCCGTCCCAGCTCACCTGCTGGTCGCCCGACGGGATCGGCTCGAATATGTAGTCGCCCGAACCGCGTCCGGAGTCAGGCGTGTCCCCGAAGGCGTTCGTCTGCGCGCCATGAGAATCCGACAGCGTGACCGTCCCGGCCTCGCTGTCGATCACCAGCAGCCCGCCGGACGGGACGGTGACCGAGGCTTTGTAGCGATTGCCGCCTATGATCACGTAGGGGCTTGTAGCGGGGCCGTATATCGTGAGCACGAAATCCGCCGGGTAGGGGCTCGCGTTCGATACGAACCCCGCCTGCCCCTGCCCCCCGTAGTCGAAGGGGAAGTCATGAGGGTAGTCGAGGGCGCTGCCTGCCTCGGCCACGGGGAAGAATGACGACTTGGCCTCGCGCGTCCAGAACGGCCGGGGGCTTCTGAAAGAGAGCGTCAGCGCCACCGGCCCTTCGGAGCGCCACCAGCGCGCCTTTTCGGACTTGACCAAGGCGGCGGGCATCGACCAGTCCCCCATGACGAGCTGCCCGGTCGCGTCGTTCGCCAAATCGTATGCCGCGACGTCGTAGAGCGCATCCATCGCCTGATACGGCGGAGCCTGGAACGTGAGCGTCACCGGAACCGACACGGTGCGCGCCGAGCGCGTGTACGCCGCAGTCTCGCCGTTGAGCTCCAGGACGGAAGCCTCCCAGTCCCACACCGTGTCCGGGACGGGATGCACGCCCGCCGCGTCGAAGTCGAACGCGTCGCCCTTCGAGTTGACGTACCTGAGGCCGGTTATCATGCCGGGACCACCTCCCGAACCGCGCGAGCGAACTCGCGCCCGTTGACCGTCATGGAAGACGGCGAGTTGTCGCGGATCATCCTGGGCAGCGAATCGAGCAGCTCGACTAGGATGGCGTCGGTGCGCGACATCTGCGTCCCGTCGTAGGCGCGCATCGAGACTCCTCCGAATGCTGATGCGCCGTACACGTCGGACATCGCCGATCTCATCGCGCCGACGGCAGTAGGAGTCGCGCACGATATGCCGGCCGCGATCCCTTCGACCATGGATTCGCCGCTGTAGACGGTCCACCCCCGACCCGAGAACGGCCCCTTCTTCGCCGGAGAGAAAGGCAGGTACTTCCTCACTTCGTCGAGGACGCCGCCGATGGCGCCGGTCACGTTGTCTACCGCGCCCTTTATGCCGGAGGCGAGGCCGTTGACGATCGACTCCCCCGCGTTCTTGAGCCAGTCGCCGGCGTCTGTAAAGAAGCCGGTTATCCCGTCCTTGATGCCCGTCACGGTATCGGTGACCGATTTGACGGCATCCTCCACCCCGCTCTTTATCCCCTCCCATATGTCGGAGAAGAAAGAGCTTATGCCGTCCCATACGGTGTTCCATACGTTCTGTATCGTCTCGAGCGCGCCGCCTATGACTGTCGATACGGTGTTCATCACCGTCGTGACGACGGAGGATATCCCGTTCCAAATCGCCCAGAACACGTTCTGTATGTTAGTCCACGCCGCCCCCCAGTCACCGCTGATGAGCGCGGTGACCGTGCCTATGATTCCCTGGATGACGCCCATAACCGTGCCGACGACCGTGGATATCACGCTGAACGCGTTCGTCACGACGGTCGAAAGCGCGTCCCACATCGGCATGAAGGTGACTGAGAACCATTCGATGAAGTCTGACAGTATCGGCTGCACGACGTCGACAAACTCGCTTATCTTGTCGAATATGCCTTGAAGACCGGGCATCACCGTGTCTGCCATCGTCGTCGCGAAGTCCCCGAACGCGGTCCCCATGTCGGCGACCATCGGCCCCACCGTCTCTATGATCGGCGCTAGTATCTCGCCTAGGTTCTCGCCTATGGTGCCTATCATGTCTGCGGCCGACTGGAGCATCGGCATGAGGTTCGCCTGCACCGTGTCGCTGAAATTCTTGAACGAATCGACGACCGGCTGGAACTTCGGGAGAAGTTCTTCAAGAACTGGGGCCAGGTTGTCGCGGATCGAAGCGGCCGCGTCGATTAGCGGCTGCGCGAGCGCCTGCGGGTCGAACCCAGCGCCCTCAAGCCACGCGGAACTCTGCTCGTCGATGATCGCCTGTGCCTGCGACAGCTGCTCGGGAAGCCCCTGGATCGCTTCTGCTACCGCCGATATGGTGTCCGTGACCATCGGCTTCACTGCGTCGAGCGCCTGCGAGCCGACTCCGACAACCGCCGCCTGAAGGTTTCCGAGCGCGCCTTCTATGGTCTCGGTCGATGTCGCCGCCTCTTCCGCGACGTCGGACATGCCGAGCTTCTGCACGGCGTCGAAGAACTCGTCGGCGGAAATCTCGCCGCTTTCCATGGCGTCGCGGAAGTTGCCCTCGAATGCCCCCGCCTCGCGCATCGCGTCTTGCAGAGCACCTGAAGCTCCCGGTATCGCGTCGGTGAGCTGGTTCCAATTCTCCGTCATGAGACGCCCGGAGCCTGCCGTCTGCGTCATGACCATACCGACGCTTCTGAACGTGTCGGCGTTGCCGCCGGCGACGGCGTTGAGGTTTCCGGCGGCCTCGGCAAGCTCCGCGAAGCCCTCGACTCCGTTGGATGCGAGCTGGGCGGTGACGTTCCTGATGTCGGCCAGGTCGTACACCGTCTGATCGGCGTACTCCTGCGTAGATTTCGTCAGGTCTTCGATCACAGAGGAGTCGAGACCGGCGAATTCCAGCGTCGTCCCGAATTTCTGGGCGCTGTCAGACGCAGCGGCCATCTCGCCTGTAAGGTCGATGACGGAGCCGATGAGCATGTCCACCGCGCTTGCCGCGACGCCGCCGAACGCGCCCGCTATGGCCGCCGAGCTGGCAGATATTCCGCTGGCTGCGCCATTCCCTAGCTGCTCCCCCATCCGCCTGCCGGTCGGAGCGAGATTGACGCCTCCGATGCCTGCCGTGACGTGCGAGGCGAATCCTTTCATGCTCGGCACGACCGAGACGTAGTACGTCCCTACGTTAGCCATCTCTCACCTTCTTTCCTCCGGTATGCCGAGAGCGTCGGCGACGCGCCTCATCTCCGCAGCGCTCGCCACGCTCGTTTTTCCGGCATGCTTCGGAGGCTGAAGCCTCCTAGGCTTCGGGCCTTTCCCCGAATATAACGCGCATCTGATGTCGTACTCGATCTCGGCGAGAAGATGGGCCGATATAGGCCACTCCTGTTGCGGGTCGATCTCCCTCCGAAGAGCCGACCCCCACGGCAGGTGCTCCGCCAGGGCGGCCGCGTGCTCGACCGAATAGGACTTGCCCATGTCGTCTATGTCCAGCCCGTAGAATCGCTGGAAGTCCGCCCGAAGCGCGCCCTCATGCTCTGCCAGCGCGGAGGCCAGCGCTAGGAGTTTTTTCCCTTCGCCGCCTCGATGGCAGCCGATGCCAGCCGGGCCATCTCCTCCATGTCGTCGCCTAGATCCTCGGCGTACTCGTCGGCCTTCCCTGCGAACAGCCTGTCGAACGCGGCGAACATCTCCCTGCCGCCGGTTACCATGCCCTTTATAACGCTCCACGATACCGCCGCCTGAGAATCGGCCTCGAATTCTTTCCCGGCGAACTCGAAAGCGACTATATCCTTCTCGCTCATTTGGCCTCCGTCTCGGTGCTGTCGATGTAGTCAACCCAGTACGACCCGGTTGTCGAGCCGAGCGACACCGACATCGTGATCTCGCGGCCTACAAGGTCGCTGTAGACGACCGTCATGTCGCCAAGCTCGCCGAGCTTGACCTGCTCCCCTACCCTGCGCCACTTGCGCCCGTTCTTGAGCAGCAGCTCGAAAACGACGGAATGGGCCTCGGAAGACGGCCCCTTGTCATAAGCCGTGATCATGCCCGCCGTATCGCTGACGTTTTCCGTGCCTCGCGTGATGGCGAGCGTGTCCTTCTTGATTTCTCGGAGAACGACGGTGAACGTCTTTTCGACTGCTCCGCTCGACGTCTCTATGGTGTCGCCGTTCATGTCCTGGAACGTCTCGGTGTCGGCGCTGTCTGCGAACGTGATGCCGTCGTCGCCGAGATAGCCCATGTTGAGGAATGCGGCGTTGAGCTCGGTCGTGTTGTCGGTCGGCAGCGCCGTCCCCAACGGGGCAACGAACATGTAGCCTCCCGCGACGCCCTTCCCGACGCTGACGTTCTCTGCGTTGTTGGCCGTAGACGCCATAACAACACCTCTCTTTCATTTTGCCAGGCTCGCATGCCTGCGCTACTTGTTTGCGTAGATGTCGCAGCTCACGACGTATCGAGGCGTTCCGCTCTCGATGTCCGGGCTGCTGTATATTGTCGTGACGGAAACATGCGCGATATCCAGACGTCGCTCGGGCATGGCCTCCATGGCGGACGCGACGTCGAGCGACAGGGATTCCGCGACATGCTGGCTGGGAGCCCAGCAGTCGATGTCTACTGACGGAGATCGCTGGAAACGGCTCTCGGCGGTGCATCCTATAAGCTCGACGACTGCGAACGGTCGCGGGGGTTCGTCTTCGGTCGGCCTTTTCGACGGGACTTCGCGATATGCCGTTATCCCAAGGCCGAGTTCGTTCAGATAGTCGACGACTGATCGTGTGTAGTCCATGGCACCACCTACAAGGACTTGAGGGCTTTCGCAAGCGTCTTGTTCTTGGCCTGCGAGTTTCTGGCGTGGTCTGTCTGTGTCCTGATTGCTCGGCCGTGTCCGCCTGTTTTAGTCGTGAACACTGCGACGTCGTAGTCGTCTAGTCGGTATCCCTCGTCGCTGTCGAGCATGCCTTTTGCTGCTTTCACGATGGCGTCGGCCTTCGCCTGCACCTCCGACTGGACGGCGACGCTGTTAAGAACCTGCCTGTACCCTCTGAGGTCGGCCACGAACCTCCCAGCCCTAGCCATCGACCGCCTCCACCTCGACCGTGCGGTTCAGCGACCCCGGGACGTTTTCTGCCGTTAGCGGCTGCGGATCGCCTATCACTGCGTACTTCTTGCCGCGCACGGAGACGCGGCACCCCCGGAGGGACGCCGTGAAGGTCTTCGGGAATCCGAGGGTCAGGGCGACGCGCGTGCCGTCCGGCCGCGTCGAGTCCGTCACGTCGGAGGTCGCCCCCGGCGCGACCGCCACCCCCGGCACCTGCGCCTCCGACCACGCGACGGAAGCCTCCATGTGCTCGTCGTAGGTCGTTGTCGGTGTGAGCACCGTGACCGTCTCGTACGCTATGAGGCCGAAGTCCGGCAGCGGCGCGATCACGAAGCATCACCGGCGTTCGAACCGTACCATCCGTCGACCAGCGGGGCGACCGATCCGATGCGCGAGCCGCCGATGCCGAGCATGCGGCGCTCCTCCGCGTAGAGCCGGAAGCCTCCGCCCGGGTTGTAGATAGAGGCGGACGCCGAGTAGCCGTCCGCGCCCTGCGAGACGCTGGAGAATCCCGCGTAGGCGTCGGCAGACTGCGTGCGGCGGACGACGAGGCACGTGACGTACGTGAGCGCCGCCGCCTGCGCCTCGTCGTCCGGGTCTACCGCCACGCCCGCCCGCGCCATCTCTGCGGCCACGAAGAGCGACGCGTCGGACAGGGCCGTCTCCAGCCTGCCCTCGTCAGCGACCTCGCCGTAGCGCGCCTCGTAGTCGGCGACGGTCGCGAAGGGCGTCACGATCCCCCCGCTATCGCTTCGAGCAGCTGCGCCTTGTTGCCCTTCTTCGGCAGCTCGATGCCGCGCCCCTTCGCCCACAGCCTGATCTCGGCAATGGTCGATTCGGCGTTCGGCGCGTCCGCCTGCGTCTCGGGCTCGTCCCGCTCTTCTGCCTCGTCCGCCTGCGTCTCGGGCTCTTCCTCGGGCTCCGGCCGGAATCCCTCGTCGAGCAGCGTGTAGCCCTGGACGATGCGCGCCGCCACCTTTGACGGGGCGACGTCGTGCACCGCGCCCGTGAAGGGCGCCGCCATCCGAACCATGTGCCCCTCCTTATGCCGCCGGATAGGTGTCCGTGAAGCGCGCGAAGCAGTCCTCGTCGGCGACGACGAAGCCGACCTCCATCTCGCAGCGAAGGGCGAACATGTTGCGCTGCCAGAGGTTGATGGAGTTGGTGCCGTCGTTGATCGTGGCCTGGTTGCTGTACTCGATCGTAACATCCTGGACGATTCCGTAGTAAGCCTTCGACCAGTCGCCGATGAAGCCGACGGTGTTCGCTGCGGAGCTGCCGGCCTTGTAGGCCGCATGGCGCGTGAGCGTCTGGATGCCGAAGAGCGGGCTGTTCGCTGCGTAGTTAGGGAAGATCGGCTCGCCCGAGCCGCTGTCGTAGCGCGCGGACATGACGATGCCGTTGCCCTGAGGGGACATGACGATGCCGTTCGCGTTGCCGCCCGCGACGGCGATGTCGTTGATGCCTCCGACGATCGCGCCGTAGGGGTCGGCCTGGAGGTCGATGGCGTCTGCGGCCGCGAGCGTGTCGAAGTTGGTTCCGGGTGCGGTGCCGAAGAACACCGTGCTGTCGAACTTCTGCGAGAGCGCGTAGGGAACGCGCTCGACGATGGCGTCGTAGAGCGCCGCCTCGTCGCGGCGGAACTGGTCGGAGAACGGGACGATGACGGCGAGCTTGTAGGGCTGCATTACCTTGTTCGCGAAGGTCGGCTCACTGACCACCTTCTCGGTCGATTCTACCGTCCATGCGGGTTCGGGGTCGCCGGTGATGACGTTCATGGTGATGCCCGATCCCGGGATGACGAGGCGGTTGGCGAGCTGCATGACTGCGGAGCCTTCGCGAACGCCCTGGATAACGGCGTCGACGAGCACGGAGGGAAGCGCAACTCCCGTGGTGCCTCGGTTGACGTCGATTTTCGTGGTGGAAAGTGCCATAGGTTGCTCCTATCTCTGGATTGCCTGGAAGAACTCGTGGAACGCCTGCTGCGGCGTGCTCGGCGACCCGCCCGGCTTCGCGCCGTCGGCCTTGAACACCTGGGCGGACGGCTGGCCTTCGGCGAACGCCTTTATGGCCTGCGCCTGAAGCTCCATCGCCTTGCGCTCGGCCTCGGTGAGGAGCGACGCGGGGATGCCGTACTTCTCGGACACCTCGGCGGCGTCCTTCGCCCGCTGCGCCTCGGCCTCGTACTCGGCGAGCCTTCGCTCGGCCTCGTCGGCGCGCTTCGTCTCCGCGTCGATGCGCTCGGCGTCGGTCATGGATTGGGCCGCCAGCTCGTCGTAGCGCTTCGCCTTGTCGGCGTTCGACTTCGAGCGGTCCTCCCACTTGCGCGACTGCTTGCGCGCTTCCTCCAACTCGGCGGTGACGCGCTCGAATTCGGCCTTCCAGTCGGTATCGGGCTGTGCAGCCTGATCCTCGGTCGGCTTCTCGTCTGCCATAGCAGGCCCCTTTCTCCCGTGCGGGAATCGGTTGCGCCCCGTGCGGGGCAAAGAAAAAGCCCGCCGAAGCGGGCATGAAAAAAGCCCCGTGCGGGGCTTGATTCGGCTAGGTTAGGCTTTAGAAGCCCCTGCTTTCGCGAGCTTCTTCGCGTTCTTCGCGCTGTTCGCGTAACCGAGCATGATCTTCGATCGTTCTTCTTCGACCGTCGTTCCGCGCTTCTCTGCGCGCTCGGTCGCGATGGCGTCGATGCTCGATTGCCAACGGTCGTATATCTCGTCGGTGTCGTAGCCCTCCACGTCGTCGCCGTCCCACCCAGCCACCACGCGGCAAAAGCATCCGCTGTGATAGTGGTCGAGTTTCACGCCGCCCGCGCTCATCTTCGAGCTGTAAACGAAGCCACGGCTCGCGAGCATCAGGCAGAAGTCGCACGTTTCGGAGCCTTGCGGAACGCGCGCGAACTTCGGGTGGCGCGTGTCGTTCGCTCCGTTGCGGAACATGGAGTTGCCGGCCGAACGCTTCACCTCGTAATCCATCCGCTGAAGCACTTGATCGTTGAACTTCTCCACTTCGCCGCGCTCGACGAAGCGCACGAACGATCTGATCGCGCGATCTGTCTTTTCAGGTTCGTAGCCGCTTATGGCAACGGCGCCCATCGGCTCGCCGATGCAGAGCGTTCTACTCGCGTCATAGAAGTCGGCGGACGCCTGCGCCGCGAGCGTCGTGGCGTTCGAAAGCGCCATCTGCACCGCCTGCACGACGATCTCGCGTGCGGCTGTGATGTCCGACCAGTCGATCTGCTCCAAGACGAGCATCACCTGCCGCTGCGCCTGCGCGGAAACGCCGTTGATCTCGCGCGTCACGTAATCGAGAGCTTCGCGCGGGATGGTCGCCATTACACGCTACCTCCCATGATCGCCCTGAGCGCTGCGCTGTTGGCATTGGCCTCCATTTGCTGCATGACCTTCGCGCGCATATCTTCGGAGAATCCCAGATTCTCCCAGAAAACCTCCGTGTTAGCGAAGCTCGGCACCACGGACGCGATCTTGACCATGGCGTCCGCCTGCGAAGCGATGCTCGGCATGAGCGGATTCTTGAAGTTCGCCGCGATGGCGAGATCGTCATATTCTGAAAGCCTGACGTCGTTCTCGATCGCCAGCGCCATCTTCGCCACCGCCACAAGGGAGTCATTGTTGCCCTCATTGAGGTCGGTGACCTCCATGATGAGCGGCTCGTTCGCCTGCGTGATGGCCTCGGCGCTCGACGGGTTGTCGTGGATGACGCCGAGTTGGCTCACCGGGACGTTCGTCTCGCCGCTGAAGCGCGCTGCCAGCGCCCGCATGTAGTCTGTGTGCGGCTGCATGGAGCCCTGCGAGAGCTGCCCGAAGGTCGGCGTCGAGCCGTCCTCGGTCTGGGAGACGGTGAAGATGTTGCCGATGTACGCCTCCCAGCGCGTGCGATTCCCGAAAGGGTCGTCGCCGACGCCGAGCAGGTACTTCTGGGGGCTGGTGAAGAACTCGGCGCTGATCTCGGTGCGCAGCGCCTCGCGCACGCCGCTGTCCGTGATGGACCGCACGGCGCGGGTGATGCGAGACTGGCCGAGAGGCTGGCTCTCGGTCGGGTTGTAGGCCATGGCCTCCATGAGCGGGCGGCCCATTCGGTGCGGCATGCGCTCGACGGAGAGCCCGTTTCGCCCGTCCACGTGGTAGGTTGCCTCGTCGGTGTAGAGCGCCAGCTCATCGGGCGCGCCGGAATCGTCGTAGTGCATGATGACGAGGCCGGACGATATGCGCCCGAGCCGCTCCGACCATTTGGCCGCGCCGTCCTCGGCGCTGTGGGTCACGACTATGACGGGCGGCTCTCCGGCCGCGCCCTTGGAGAGCGTCACGAAGTCGCAGCCCGCGATCAGCTCCGACTCGCACGCCTGCTTGTACTTGCGCTTGAGGTTGCACCGGCGCACGAGCCGGTCGATCTGCGCTGAAAGCTCCTCGTCGCCCACCGTGAAGCCGTCGAATCGGCTGCGCGAGGCCATGGCGGAGACCGCCTTCTTCGGCCAGCCCACGACGGTCTCGATGCTGCGCAGCGACGGAGGGATGGAGATGCCGAGGTCCTTCAGCACGTTCTCGCCGTCGTAGTAGCGGCGGCGGAGCTGGTTCTTGCCGAGGTGGTCTGCCCAGACGGACAGCAGCTCGTCCACCTCGTCGGCGATGCCGTACTCGTCGCCGCCGAGCACCAGAGCCGACACGATCGCGCGGCTGTCGTGCTTCAGGCGATGCGACGGCGGCGCGCCGCGATGCCAGGTGTCAGGCTGATTCTGCATAGACAGCCCCTATCATCCGTTCGTACGTTTCAAGCTGCGACTCGTGCACGAAAAGCCGCTCCGTCACGCGCTGCGACTTGCCGTTGGCGGAAGCGCTGCACTGCTTCTGCCGTGCCGCGACCTCCACGCACCCTGCGGGCGCGGTGTACTCGCTCACTACGCACAGATGGCCGCACGATGCAAGCCACGCGTCGAACGCCTCGAAGTCGAATCCTTCGTAACACCCGCAGTTCGTGCCGCGATACGGAGGGTCGCAGTAGACCACCGCGCCATCGGGTATCGGCACGGAGCGGTAGTCGCTCTGCAAGCCCTGCAAGCTCTGCAAGCTCTGCAAGCTCTGCAATCTCTGCAAGTACTCGCACGTCTGTATCCGCTCGCACGACTCGAGCTCGTGCATCACGCGATCGCGGTATTCGTGGCCGAGCAGCTTGATGAACCGGCGATATAGCCTGTATCGCTCGGCCAGCGTCGGCGCTACGAGCATCTTGCTCGCGCAGACCTTGACCTCCTCAACGTCGCGCGAGAAGAGGTAGTCGCGCCCGTTGTTTCCGAACGAGAAGAGGTAGCGGATGTAAGGGTCTCTGTCCTTCTGCGCGAAGAACTCCTCGCGCGTCGGGATGCGCGTCTCGTCAGCGTACTTTCCGTTTGCCGCGTCGATGAAGAGCCGTGGCGCGTCGCTCAGGTCGTTGACGATGTAGCGCTCCCACCGCCCCGCGAGAAGCGCGGCGTGGGTCACGGCGCAGCCTCCCGCGAAGAGGTCTACGAAGGTCTCTGCGGACGGAAGGCGCTCGACCACCCACGGGGCGATGCGCGACTTGCTGCCGCGATACGGGACGCCGTATCGAGCCATCAGTACACCACCGCCTTTCGCCCGGGTCTTCTCTTCGTTGTCTTGGCCTGCCACAGCGCGAGCGCGCAGGCCTCAATCAAAGTCGCATCAGCGCCTCCCGCGTCCTCGAAGCCAACGCCGTCGCTGCCGATGCGGCGTCGCGCGGTGAGGGTCGCGGAGGCGGTCAGCTCGTCTTGTCCGTAGTGGCTCAAATCGTGCTCGGCCACGGCGTTGGTGAGCATCGACACGGCCTTGGCCATGTCGCGCGAGCCCGCTACCACGACGGCGCGCTTGGGGAAGCCCACGTCAGCAAGCCTCGTCGTGAGCGCCGCCGTGCTGCCGCCGTCGATGGCGACGGTAGCCACCTTGTCGCGCCTCGCGTCAAGCCACGCGGCAACCCAGCCCACGCCCTCGGAGAGCGGGCGGGTGTCCACCCACTCCACGTAGGGCGACCCGTCGGATGGTCGCAGGCAGTACGCGAGCGTCGCGCGGTCGGGGCCGAACTTCACGCCCGCGCACGTGACGCGCGGCTCGGGCGGGTCGTCGGTCTCGCAGAGCGCCCACGCCTCGGCGTCGATGACGTGCTCGACGGCGCTCTCGGTCGGGCTCCACCACCCCAGTCTCTCGCGGGCGAACTTGTCGGGGGCCATGTCCAAGGCCTCCGCCTCGATGGTGGACTCCAGTATCAGGATGCCGAGCGAGGGGTTCGTCTCGTACCAGCGGTTGCGGTCGTGTATGTCGCCGATCTCCTGCACGCTCCACTCCGCGTAGGCGATGCCCTCGGCACCGGACAGCGCGCGGTCGCGGATGCGCCGCGCCACCATGCCGGGGGCGCTCTCGTCGGGCGGCGTGCCGGTGTAGAGAATCTGCGGGTTGCTCGACGCCGACAGACACGGCATGAAGCTCGCCTGCTGCTCGTCGGTCAGCTCCTGGTCCTCGTCGAACACGAGAAGGTCGGCGTGCTGGCCGCGCCCGCCGTTGCGCGTGCGGGCGAGGAACTTGATCTTGCCGCCCGCGCGGAACTCGATGGCCTCGCGCCCGAGCGCCGTGCGGATTGCCTTGAGGTACTTGTGGAACTTCTTCTGGTCGAAGAACGACGCCATATCCTCGAACGTCTCGGTCGAGGTCTTCTGGAGGTGCGACGTGTAGAGCACCAGCTCGTTGAGCGCGAAGGCCCCCCAGTTCATGCGCGGCTCGGTCGTGCCGAGCGTCTTGCCGTTCTGTCGTGGCACGTGCTCTCCGCACGACTTCGCCGCCCAGCGCCCGTAGGCGTCCACGCCCAGCCACGAGCCGACCACGATGCGCTGCCAGTCGAGGAAGCGGAAGCCGCCCGCCTCCATGAGGGCGCGGCACTCCTCGAAGCGGTTTGACACGGCTGGCGGCTGCGCGAACCTAATCGGCTCTTGACGCCCGCGTCTTGGAGGTGTTGGCGAGGATGGCATCGAGGTCGTCGTCACCGTCCTCCACCTCCTGCACGCCCAGCATCTCGCAGAGCTGCTTCAGGGCCTTCGTGTAGCTCGACATGAGCGAGTTGTAGCCGTCGAACGCCGGGTTCTTGCGGATGCCGCGCTGCCCGCCGCCGTTGTCGTAGGGGATGGCCACCGATGACTTGCCGATGACCTCGCGGGCGTTCGCCAGCTTGGCCTCCATCCACAGCACATTCTCCGCCAGCTCCACCGCGCGGGCGCGGGTCGGCTCGGGCAGGGACGCGCAGATGGCCTCGGCGCGGGCGCGTGCGTCACTCATCCGGCATCGCCTTCACCGCCGCGATCACGTGGCGCGTCGCGACCGCGTAGACGATGGTCTCCCAGAGCGACTTCAGCACCACGCCGGAGATGAAGGTCTCCACGAGCACCGGAGCAGGAAGCACGCCCCAGAACGCCGCGACGGTAAAGATGCCCATGTCGATGCTCTCTCCCGCCACCGTGGAGAGCACGCAGCGCAGCCCGAGCCTTCGCTCGCCGTCGCGCTCGTGCATCCGCTGCATCACCCAGGCGTTCACGAGCGAGCCGATGACGAAGGAGGCGAAGCTCGCGGCCATGGTGCGCGGCACCGCGCCGAGGAGCTGCTCGAAGGCGGGCTGCATCGAGAAGGATTCGATGCCGGGGACGGCGATGGTCGCGGAGAAGACGAGCACGGCCATGAAGCCCACGGCGAAAGTCATGAGCGACACGAAGCGCGCCACCCTGAAGCCCCAAACCTCGGCCACGAGGTCGGACGCGATGTAGGTGAAGGGGATGACGAAGGTGGCGCATGTGAGCGCGACGCCGAAGAGCTCCGTCTGCTTGTTCGTCACGATATTCGACACGATGATGCAGCCTGCGCTCACTGCCATGCAGGCGAGAAGCACTAGCTGCTTCTTGGGGATGGTTTTCATCTAGCCTCCATGTACTCAGAGAATTTTACCCACTCTATAAAGTTGTGCCGCGCGGCATCGCGCGCCTTGAGCCGCTTGCCGGGCGGTGATTTGTGCTTGACGAGAGTTGTGCCGGTGAACTCGTATACGAATCCGCCGCGATTGCCGTAGAGCCATGCCGTGGAGTCCACCGAGTCGAAGCCGGTGCGCTCCAGCCCTGCCAGCTTCGTATATCCCAGACCGTGAATCTTCGCTCCGTACCGGTGTGCCGTGTCGGTGAACCAGCGCACGGACTTCGCGAGCTGCTTGCGGATATCCGTCGTGCCTATCGCAACATACGGGTACCTCTCGCACATCTCTTCAAAGCCCTTCGCCCCTCGGCACGGGTGCCAGACGGGAATCGGTATCTTGCCGGTCTCGCGCTCCAGCCATGCGGTCGTGCGCTTCACCCAGTCGGTGCCCTTCACGTGGTCGATATCCATCTCGAACCACAGGCGCACATTATCATTGGTTGCCACGAATTCGGCATACCGAGCGATGTATGAGTTAAGCTCTTTTTCATCAAGCGTGCCGCGTTTCGAGATAGCGAGCGTAAATCCGCCCGAATCGAGCATGAAGCGCTTGAAGTGGTACAGATTCTCAATCTGCCATGTATCAAGGTAGTAGAAGGACTCCAGGAGATTCACGCGGTTTGCTAGGAGATGGTCAACCCCCTCCCTTGGCCATCGCGCAGACCGTAGTTGCCGTTGAAATTGAGCGTCCTCGCTATGTACACAAGCACTTACCGATGCGCCTTCCTCATATTGCGGAGATACCCCCCCCCACGCTCTCCTCCGGGCTGAATAGGATGCCGCCGAGCCACGACTCAGCTCCCAGCCCATAGGTACCGGCTAGATAGATATTCATAGCTCGAAGATCATGCCGCAGTGCGGGCACGTGATGGCGCGGCCCTCGTGCTCGGCTGGAGCATCAGCATTATCGTGCTTTGCCGATGCGGCATCTTGATCGTAGTCGGTGAATAGGTCATCGATTCCATCTGCATCCATAAGCTCGCCGGAATCGAAGCCGAGTCCAGACATATCAACATCGCAGAGGCCATCAAGCTCTTGCGCCAGCAGCTCGGAATCCCACTGGGCCATCTCTCCGACGCGATTATCAGCGAGTCGGTACGCGGCGCACTGCTCGGGCGTGAGGTCGGAGGCCACGACCACGGGAACCTCGTCCATCCCGAGCGCGAGCGCGGCCTTGTAGCGCGTGTGGCCCGCGACGATGGTGCCGTCCGCGTCCACCACGATGGGCTGCTTCCAGCCGAACTCGCGGATGCTCGTCGCCACGGCCTGCACGGCGCCGTCGTTCCGGCGCGGGTTGTCCTCGTAGGGCCGCACGTCGCCGATGGGGACGTACTTGACGCGAAGCTGGCCCATGGCGGTGACCACCCCCTCTAAAACTTAGCTTTGTGCGTAAATTGGCGCTATGCCCGCGG
>ENA-ORTU01000907-ORTU01000907.1-human-gut-metagenome-genome-assembly--contig:-NODE-907-length-32765-cov-5.822256_pt1 | contig 32765 bp, 30 predicted proteins | sample MGYA00241910_ERZ509184 | MGnify/ENA primary metagenome ERZ509184 (study PRJEB26280, sample SAMEA2338847) | human gut metagenome | biome: human gut; feature: human-associated habitat; material: faeces... | reverse complement strand
GTGCGCCCTTTATCAGTTCGGCAAATTGGAGTTTACTGCTCGATACGGTAGTATTTGAATGTTTCATCTTCTCCGACAAAGCGAAAGCCTACCTTTTCCAGCACATGCTGACTCCGGGTGTTTTTCCTGATGGTATCTGCGTTTACCGCAGCCATTCCCAACTCGTCAAAGGCGGTTTTTACCGCCAAACGTTCTGCCTGCGTTCCGTATCCCTTTCCCTTCACCGCGTCGTTTTGCATATGGATACTCAGGGAACATTCTTTTTTATCATGGTCGATCTGCTTCAATTGCAATTCCCCGATCACCTTATCCCCAAGCATGATCGCAAACAGTCTGCGTGAAGCGTCCTGCCCCTTCATATCAAAATATCGATTTACCGCAGCTTCGTCATAAACATAGGGCTGAAACAGGTGCATATCCATATAGATAGACGCATCATTCGCCCAATGCTTGTACAGTTCGTGACATAGTTTTCGCGTCATCGCCTTTAACTGAATCGTTGGCATGTTAGACCTTACCTACCTTATCATTCCGACTTATCGCTTTGTTTAATTCGATCATGTGGCTTTAATATATGCAATAACATTCCTGGCAGACATTACTGCCGGGAATGAAACTGTCTTATGACTACCCGCCTTTGCTGCGCGGGCCGCTTTTTGTTATGTGTCAGATCACGGTGCCTGCGGCTGCGGTTCTGCTGCCGCTTCCGGCTGGCGGGGCTTGATCTCAGCCAGCGCCTGACGGAGCGCTTCGTTTTCCGTGCGGAGCGCGTCAAGCTCCTCGCGCAGCGGGGCGAGCTGCTTTTTGACCTTGCGGTCGGCGATGGCCTGATGCACCTTGTAATGGCTGTACACATTCAGCGCTGTGAGCGCGACGAACGCGCCGCCCGCGATCAGACCGATCTTTTTCATGTCTGACTTCCGGAGCACGTGATGCGATTTGTTCTTTCCGCCGCGCGTGATCTCCACGACAGCGGGATCATGCTCGGCAAGCTTCCGCGCAGCCAGCGCCGCGCAGCACTGTTTGACCTTGCAGTTCATATTCTGACCTCCTGTTTGCAAAAATTATCCATGTCTTTGCCTGTATTATATCCAATTCAGCAGACTTTTGCAAGGGGCAGATGGGCCTGTTTGTCCAAAGCCTACGCAGTCTCACGCGCAGCCTTTTTGTTCTGCATCACCTGAAGCGCAATGATCCCGGCGACAATCACAAGGCCGATCATATCCGAGACGGTGCCAGGGATCAGCAGCGTCAGTCCGCCGATCACCGCAAGCACGCGCAGCGGCCAGTGCATCGTCCGGAGGATATAGCCCTCCAGACCGGCGGCGACGGCGAAAATGCCGAGAAGCGCCGTAATAACGATCTGAATGACCTGAAACACGCTTGTGACGTTCTCGAACAGCATCTGCGGGTTATACGCGAAGATGAACGGGACGATAAAGGCCGCGATGGCGAGCTTGGTCGCATTGATGCCGGTCTTCATGGGGTTCGATTTCGCGATGGCGGAGCCTGCGTAGGCCGCCAGCGCGACCGGCGGCGTGATATCCGCGACGATGCCGAAGTAGAACACGAAGAAATGCGCTGCAACGAGCGGATAGCCCATCTTGATGAGGATCGGCGCGCACGTGGAGGCCATGATGCAGTAGTTCGCGGTCGTGGGAACGCCCATGCCGAGGATGATGCAGCAGATCATGGTCAGAATCAGGCCGATAAACGTTGCATTGCCAGCCAGCTGCACAACGGCGTTGATGAGAATGGAGGCAAGACCAGTGACGGTGATGCAGCCCGCGATGATACCGGCCATCGCACAGGCGACCGCGACGGTAATGGCGCCCTTCGCACCTGCTTCCAGAGAATCAAAGACGGAGTTCGCGGAATCGCCGGCTGCGCCGAGCGCGGCCTTGCCGACGGTGCGGAACGTGCGCGTCTGCGCGCTCTGCAGGCGGAGCATATAGAAGTTGACAAGGCCGACTGCAATGGCCGCGAGAATGGAATACGCGGCGGAGTGCGACATGGTCTTTGCACCGGAGGATACGAGCCAGACCAGCAGGATCAGCGGCAGGATCAGATAGCAGTCGCGGGCCAGAAGCCGCCACTTGGGCAGCTGATCGCGCGGAATGCCGTTCAGGCCGAGCTTTTTCGCCTCCAGATGCACGGAGATGAAAATGCCGGTGAAATACAAGATCGCGGGCAGGATGGCCTTGACTGCGACCTGCGCATACGGAATGCCGATGTACTCCGCCATCAGGAATGCTGCAGCGCCCATGATCGGCGGCATGATCTGGCCGCCGGTCGAAGCTGCGGCCTCGACCGCGCCAGCGAACTCCGGCTTGTAGCCGGTTTTTTTCATCATCGGGATGGTGAACGAGCCGGTCGTGACCGTATTGCCGACCGAGGAGCCGGATACCATGCCGCACAGCGCGGAGGAAATGACCGCGACCTTCGCCGGGCCGCCGGAAGACCAGCCCGCGAGCCGGTTTGCGAACGAAATAAAGAAATTCGCAATGCCGGTGCGCTCCAGAAACGCGCCGAAGATGATGAACAGCACAATGTAGGTATAGCACACGCTGACCGGCGTGCCGATCACGCCGCTGGTCGTGTAGAACAGCTTATAGATGATGTTTTGCAGGGCCTTATAAAAGCTTGCGCCATAGCTCAGCTGATTATAGAACGCGTAGACGACCAGAAGCCCGGCGACCACAAGGATCGGCAGACCCACGCAGCGGCGGCAAAGCTCGACCAGAATCAGAATGCCGATGCAGCCGATGACCACATGAATGGGCTGGATGCGGGTGGCAAGCCGGATCATCGTCATGGCGTTGCGTGCAAAGTAGAAAAAGCAGGCCGCGCCGACGAGCATCAGGAGAATGTCGTACCACGGCAGATAGTTGGGCCGCACGTGATGCTTGCTGGCCGGGAAGTTCAGAAAGCCCGCAAGGATGATAAAGCCCATGAACAGCGGCAGGCGGATCTCCGGCATGGCCGTGGAAAACAGCGTCATGCAGATGCAGTACACGGCAAAGCAGGCCATGAAGACTTTAATGACAATGGCGCGCCAGCCGGACCAGATGCGGGTGTTGGATTCGCGGTCATATTTGCGCATGACCTCATCAACGTCGGCGGCGATATTCTGCTCTGTACCGGCGTTTGCGGTCGCGGGGGTGGTCTTGTCAGGATTCTTGGACAAGATGCATCTCTCCTTCTTCTTTTTGTACGACAACTACGGCAGGGAAGCCCTGCCGTAGTTGCTGCTATGCGTAAAGTACGCGTTAAGCTTACTTGGTGGGAACGTCAAAGCCCTTTTCCGCGAAATACTTGGCCGCGCCCGGATGATAGGGGACGGAGGTAACGGAAGCGCCGAACTCGGTGCTGACCTCCGCGTACTTGGCGTGGGTGTCGGTGAGACTGGCGGCGTTGTCGAAGATATCGGCGACCAGCTTGTAGATGGCGTCCTCGGAAACGTCGTCGCGGGCGAGGACGACCGCGCTGACGGCGACGGTGATGGTGTCAGAATCAAGACCGTAAACATCCTTGCTGATGGTGACCTTGGTGTAGTACGGGGAAGAGGCAAGCAGCTTGTCGACGTGCTCATCATCGAGCGAGACAAGATAGACGTCCTTGGTCGTCGCAAGATCGGTGACTGCCGTTGTCGGAGCACCCGCAACGATGAAGGCCGCGTCGATCTGGCCGTTTTTCAGGGAATCCGCGCTGTCGCCGAAGGACTGGTACGTCGGGTTGATATCCTGCTCCGTCAGGCCGTATGCGCCGAGCACATCCATGGCGTTGAAATACACGCCGGAACCGGCCGCGCCGATGGAGACGTTTTTGCCCTTGAGATCGTCAACAGACTTGATCTCAGGATCGGTCGTGACGATCTGCACCTGCTCGGTGTAGAGCGCGGCGACCGTGGAGAAGCAGCTGACAGCGCCGGTGTCGGCAAACAGGTTCGTGCCGTCGTAGGCGTAGGCCATCACGTCGGACTGGCAGAAGGCCAGCTCCGCGTTGCCGTCTTCCAGCTCAAAAATATTCGACTGGGAGCCGTTGCCGACCAGACCGACAATGTCAACGCCCGCGTTGTTCGTCGCGTGCTGGGCAATGACGGAGCCGAAGGCGTAGTACGTGCCGGATTCGCCGCCGGTGACGAAGCGCAGCTTGGCACCGGAGGATGCTGCAGGCGTTTCAGCGTTGGAAGCAGGTGTATCGGATGCGTCAGAAGCCGTATCGGACGTCGTCTGCGTGGGAGCCGCGGGAGAAGCGGCACACGCGGCCATGCCCAGAACGAGGACAGCCGCGAGAAGCAATGCAAGAATCTTTTTCATATCTATTCCCTCCTGAATTGATTTGCTGTGTGAAAGTATAATACATCAAAGTGCATTTTTCAAGATGCAATTTGTCATTTCAAGAAAAATTTTTTTCAAGAAATTCGTATTTTCAACGGAAATCCTTCAAAAATTAGTATAAACCTGAAATATATGAACAATCAAGAAAGATTTGATTCATTTTGATGAAAGACAGCAAACTGGATTCCTGCATATTAAGGCGAAAAATCAGGCAGCCCACACGGGCTGCCTGATGCATGATAAATGATCTAATCTGAATTTTTATTCAGATATTCTTTCAAAAACAGAATGGCCTGCCGGTAGCCCTCGAAGCCGAGGCCCATGTAGGTCTTCACGCAGGCCAGGCGGGCATAGGAGATCTGCCGGAACTTCTCGCGCTTCGTCACGTCGGACAGATGCACCTCGACCGCCGGAAGCGCGACAGCCTTCAGCGCATCCAGAATCGCAACGCTCGTGTGCGTATAGGCCGCCGGGTTGATGACAATGCCGTCAAACACGCCGTAGGCCGCCTGAATTTCATCGACCAGCGCGCCCTCGTGGTTGGACTGGAAGACCTTGCAGGAGATATCCGCTTCGCGGCACGTATCCTCGCAGAAGCGCACCAGCGCGGCGTAATTCTGCCGCCCGTAAATATCCGGCTCCCGCAGGCCGAGCAGGTTGAGATTCGGCCCGTTCAATATCAGCAGCTTCATCCAAGCACCTCCAAAATCTGCCGCACAGCATCCTCTACTGTGCGGTCGTTGTCGATCATAGCGTCCGCAAATTTTTCATACAGCGGCTTTCTGCGCCGGTAAAGCTCCTCCGCGCCGAGTGCCTGCGAGACGGGCCGCCCGCTGATGGGAAGGCGGCTCAAATCGCGCGTCAGGCAGAAGATCGTCCCGTTCTGATGCAGCAGCGGGTAATTTTCCGGCCTTGTCACGCAGCCGCCGCCCGTAGCGATGACCAGCCCGGAGCGCTTGCCCAGCTCCGCCAGCACCGCCGTCTCCCGCTGCCGGAAGCCATCCTCACCCTCAAGCCGAAAAATCTCCGGGATATTCATCCCGGCCTTCTGATCGAGTACGGTGTCCGCGTCCAGGAACGTGCGGCCCAGCTGCGCGGCCAGCCGCGTGCCGATCGTCGTCTTGCCGCTGCCCGGCATACCGATGAGAACCACGTTCTGCATCTGCGCGGCCAGCGATTTTGTGATCGCGGCAATGCGTTCGTCTGCAATCGGTGCGCCGAGGAACGCCTCGCAGCTTTTCTTTGCCTGCGCGGTAAGCATCAGAAGCCCGTTTGCCCGCTTGAGGCCAAGCCGTTCAGCCTGCAGCAGAAATTCCGTGCGCGCGGGATTGTAGACCACGTCGAGAGCGGCTTCCAGCGCTGGGAAGCGGCTTAAATCGACAGGTGACAAGCCGGTGTTCGGATACATGCCGACAGGCGTTGTGTTTACGGCGATTTCCGCGTCTGTGTGCCGACCGAGATTCTCGTAATTGTCCTCCCCGTGCCGCGAGATGACAACGACCTCCCGCGCGCCCATCTGCCGCAGGACATACTGCGCCGTCGCCGACGCGCCGCCGCTGCCGAAGACGAGCGCCTTTTTGCCGCGCACCTCCGCGCCGCTGGACTGTACCAGCATGGAAAAGCCGTAAGCGTCCGTGTTGCCGCCCCAGAGCGTTCCGTCCGGCCTGCGGACGATGGTGTTGACCGCACCGATGGCGCGGGCCGTGTCAGACAGCTCCGCGCAGTAGGGGATGACCATTTTTTTATAAGGGATCGTCACATTCAGACCGTCAAATTCCCCGGAGCGCAGAAAGCCCTCCAGCTCCTCCGGTTCCTTTTCATATAAAAGATAGGAATAGCCCGCAAGCTGTGCGTGGATGGCGGGGGAATAGCTGTGGCCGAGCGTCCGGCCCAGCAGTCCGCAGCGCAGTGTTTCAGAATGCATATCCAAGCTCCTTCTTTCTTCCCATCCACGCGTCCAGTACGGCGATCGCTGCCGCAGCCTCCACGCACGGGACGGCCCGCGGCACGATGCACGGGTCGTGCCGCCCGTGGATCACAAGCGTCGTGTTTTCCATCCGCGAAAGACTGACGGAGTCCTGCTGGCGGGAAATGGACGGCGTTGGCTTGAACGCGGCGCGGAACACGACCGGCATCCCGGTCGAAATCCCACCCAGAATGCCGCCGCAGTTGTTCGTTTCTGTAACGATGCGCCCATCCTGCACGCGGAACGCGTCGTTATTCTCGCTGCCGTGCAGCCGTGCGGCGGCAAAGCCTGCGCCGAATTCCACGCCCTTGATTGCCGGAATGGCAAATACGGCGCGCGCGATCAGGTTTTCCAGCCCGCCGAACATCGGCTCGCCAATGCCCGCAGGCAATCCTTCAACCACGCATTCGACCACGCCGCCGACGGAATCCCCGCCCGCCTTTGCCTGCGCGATCTCCGCCTGCATGGCCGCTGCCGCATCGTCGGAAACAGCCGGGAACGGCTTTTCCGCGACTGGTGCGTCAAACGGCGCGCTGTCCGTGGCGTGCCCGATGGACAAAATGCGTGCGCGGATGGAAATGCCCTCGCGTTCCAGCAGCTGCATACAGACGCCGCCCGCAATGCACAGCGGCGCGGTCAGCCGTCCGGAAAAGTGCCCGCCGCCGCTTACGTCCTGCGCGCCGCCGAATTTGACCTGCGCGGTGTAGTCCGCGTGGCCGGGGCGGGGGATATCCTTCAAATTTTCATAATCGCCGGAGCGTGTGTTGGTGTTGCGGATGATGGCCGTGAGCGGCGCGCCGCAGGTTTTCCCGTTTTTCAGCCCGCATAAAAATTCCGGCGCGTCGGCCTCTCTGCGCGGCGTCGACCACGCGTTCTGCCCGGGCGCACGGCGGCTCAAAAACCGCTGCAATTCATCCGGATCGACCGGCAGCCCGGCGGGCAGCCCGTCGACCGTGACGCCGATGGCGGGCGCGTGGGACTGGCCGAAGATAGAGACGGTCAGATTTCCGGTATACACGCTGCTCATACTGCATCCTCCCTCAAAGAAGCAAAATCCTCCCAGAATGCGGGATAGGACTTCGCGACGCATTCGCTTCCCAGTACCGTGACCGGACCCTCGCAGCCGCAGGCGGCCATGGCGGCGCTCATCGCGATGCGGTGGTCGCCGCAGGCGTCCGCCGTGCCGCCGGAAAGGCGTGCGCGGCCAGAGATGACCAGTCCGTCCGGCAGCTCCCGCACGCTGCCGCCGAGCGCGGAAATCAATGCCGCCGTCGTTTGCAGACGGTCAGATTCCTTCAGCCGCAGCCGCGCCGCATTTATGATCCGCGTTTCGCCCTCGCAGAGCGCGGCAAGGCACGAAACGACCGGGATCAGATCGGGAATCGGCCCGGCATCCAGCGTAATTCCATGCAGCGCGCCGCGCCGCACGGTAACAGTCTGTCCGGAGACAGTCAGCTCTGCGCCGAAGCGCGTCAAAAGCTCCGTAATGGCCCGGTCCGCCTGCAAAGACGCGGGATTCAACCCCGCCACGGTCACGCCTGTTGCAGACAGCGCGCCCATGCACAGGAAAAACGCCGCGTTCGACCAGTCGCCCTCGACTGTCTGCACGGCAGGCGCGGCATAGCGCTGCCCGCCGTCAATCTGCCAGACTTGGCCATCCTTTTTTGTAAAAATCCCCGCCGCCGCAAGCGCCTGCTCCGTCATGGCGACGTAGCGCGCCGATTGGAGCGCGCCCGTGACCGTCAGCGTGCTGTTTTCGTTTAGAAGCGGCAGCGCAAACAAAAGCCCGGAAATAAACTGCGAGGAAACATTGCCGGGCAGGGAATAGTCTCCCGCGCACAGCTGTCCGTCCGTGTGCAGGACGGCCCCGTCCTGCTGCAGCTGCATCCCATGCGCCTCCAGAACCTCCCACAGCGGGGACAGGGGCCGCTCCGGAAGCCGTCCATGCATCTGAAGTTCCGCCCGAATACCGAGTGCTCCCAGCACCGGCAGCAGAAACCGCAGCGTCGACCCGCTTTCGCCCACGTCAAGCTTTGCATTTGCGGGGCGTGCTCCGATTGGGGTGATCAACAGCCCAGCCGTTTCCTGCGTAAGCTGCGCGCCGAGTGCTTCCAGACACTGCGCCGTCGCCTCAATATCCGCGCTGAAGCCGTCCAGAATCAAACGCGACGGTTCACGGGAAAGCGCCGCGCAGATGAGCATCCGGTGCGCCTGCGATTTGGAGGCCGGAATCTGAACCGCGCCCGTGCGCGGGCCGGGAGCTACCGTCCGCGTCATTTCGCACCTCCGGCCCTCAGCCAGTCGGAAATTTCGGAGGCCGGGGTCTTTCGTATTTCGCAGCTTCCGACAGCCGTTGGAACGATCAGATTGATCGAGCCGCCGGAGGCTTTCTTGTCGTGTAGAATCGTTCCAAGCATCTGTTCGACCGGATATGCGCAGTCGACCGGCAGGCCGTACTGCCGCAGCAGCGCCAGCACCGCGTCTCGCGTCCCGGCGGTGCAGAGGCCAAGCTGCGCAGCCGCCCGCACGATCATCGCCATGCCGATGGCGACGGCGGAGCCGTGGCTGACGGCAAAGCCGCTGCACGCCTCGATCCCATGGCCGAAGGTATGGCCGAGATTCAGAAGCTGCCGCTGTCCGCGGTCAAATTCATCCTGCGCAACAATATCGCGCTTCATCCGCACGCACGTTTCGATAATATGCTCCAGCTGCGCATGCGGCGGCGTGTTTTTCAGTTCATCGAAAAACGGCGCGTTTCCGAGTACCGCGTATTTGATGACCTCCGCGCAGCCGTTGCGGAAAATTTCGTCCGGCAGGGAATCCAGGCAGTCCGGGTCGCAGAGCACGAGCCACGGCTGATAAAACGTCCCGGCCAGATTTTTCCCGGCGGGCAGATCGATGGCCGTCTTGCCGCCGACGGAGGAATCGACCATGGCCAGCAGCGTCGTCGGGATCTGGATGAAGCCGATGCCGCGCAGATACGTAGACGCGGCAAAGCCTGTCAGATCGCCCGCCACGCCGCCGCCCAGCGCGAGGGCCGCGTCCGCCCGCGTCAGCCGGTTTTCGCACAGCGCGTCGAGAAGCGCCAGATACGTCTTCGCGCACTTGGAGCCCTCCCCATGCGGAAACACAAACCGGCACACGGAAAAACCGGCGTCCACAAGGCTTTTCTGCACCGTTTCGCCATACAAAGGCCATACGGAATCATCCGAGACAAGCATGACCGTGCCTGCGTTCGTCACGCCGCGCACCAGTTCGCCCGCGCGCCGCAGCAGCCCGCGCTCGATCAGAATGTCGTACCGCCTTGAGGCGGAGACCGTGACTGTTTTCATCGTCCGTCGACCTCCTCCTTGCGTTTTTTGCCATCCTCCAGCAGCTGCGTCAGCGCTGCTGCATCGTCTTCCGCGATTGCGGCGCGGTATTCCATCAGTCTGTCCATCAGACAGTCCAGCTCATGGAGCATATTGTCCCGGTTTTCCAGAAACAGCTCCGACCACATCGGCGCGTTCAGCCACGCCACGCGAGTCATGTCCTTATAGCTTCCGGCGGAAAAACCCTTGTGCGCCCTTGCCGTCGGGCTTTTGATATACGCATTCGAGACAAGATGCGCCATCTGCGAGGTAAACGCGATCATTTCATCGTGCTTCTCCGCCGTCGTGACGGAGTAGCTGCCGAAGCCCGCCGGGCGCAGCAGCTCCTGCACGCGCGAGAGCAGCGCGATATTGTCAAAATCCGGCGGCACAATGACCATCGGCGCATTGTGATACAGATTCGCACGCGCATGGCCGAACCCGGAATACTGCGTGCCGGCCATCGGATGTCCGCCGAGATAGGTAAACCGGTACTGCTCCGCCAGCGGGAACGCCGCCGCGCAGACCACGCGCTTCGTGCCGCAGCAGTCGATCACAATGGGCTTTCCTCCGATATGCGGCGCGGCAGAACGCAGATAGTCGATCGCGGCAAGCGGCCGCACGCACAGAAGTACCAGATCGCACGTGCCGATGTTCTCCATCGTAAGCGGCGCGTTCACCGCATCCGCCAGCTGCGCGAAGGCAAGCATACTTTCGTCCACATCATAGCCGTACACCGTCCAACCGGCAGCGTGATACGCCTTTGCAAACGAGCCTCCGATGAGGCCCAGACCCACGATCCCGACCGTCATTCCGCCACCGCCTCGCGCACCGCGCGTACCTTCCGCGCGACCTCTGCAAACTGCTCACAGGTCAGAGACTGCGCGCCGTCGCACAGGGCGTGGATGGGGTCATTGTGTACCTCGACGATCACGCCGTCGGCCCCGCAGGCAGCAGCAGCCAGCGTCATCGGCGGCACGAGCCGGTTGATGCCTGTAGAGTGACTGGGGTCGACGATGACCGGCAGGTGCGACAGCTCGTGCAGCATCGGAACAGCCGCCAGATCGAGCGTGTTTCTGGTGTAGTCGTCAAACGTGCGGATGCCGCGCTCGCAGAGAATGACATTGTCGTTGCCGCTGGCCATGATATATTCCGCGCTCATCAGCAGCTCCTTGAGCGTGTTGGCAAGCCCGCGCTTGAGCAGGATCGGCTTTTTGACAGAGCCCATCTCCTTCAGAAGATCATAATTCTGCATGTTGCGCGCGCCGATCTGAATGACGTCGACGTTCTCAAACAGCGGCAGATGCTTAATGTTCATCAGCTCCGTCACGATGGGCAGCCCCGTCTCCTGCTTGGCGATCTCAAGCAGGCGGATGCCCTCGCCGTGCAGCCCCTGGAAGTCATACGGAGACGTGCGCGGCTTGAACGCGCCGCCGCGCAGCAGCTGCGCGCCTGCGGCCTTGACAGCCTTGGCGACATAGACGATCTGCTCCTCCGATTCAACGGAGCATGGGCCCGCGATCATGGCGAAATGCCCGCCGCCGAACTTTGCATCGCCAACTGACACGACGGTGTCGTCCGGGTGGAACTTGCGGTTGCAGCATTTGAAGGGATCGGTGACCCGCTTGACGGAGTCGACGATCTCCAGACTTTCCAGCAGAGACATATCCAGACGGCTCGTATCGCCGACAAGGCCAAGGACCGTCTGGTATTCGCCCAGAGACGGATGCACGTCAAGACCCTGCGCCTTGAGCCAGTTGATGAGCTGATTTCTCTTTTCCTCGGGAACGTTGTGCTTCAGAACGACAATCATGTTGGTGACCTCCAATCAACAATAAAAAATGCGGCACAGTCAATTCTGTGCCGCATCAAAACTTACTCTCTTTTGCGCATCACAAACTGACCTTACTATCCGGCGACAGTAAAGTAATAATAGGACGCGAAAACAGAAGTGAACATGAGAAGACTCTCCTTACGAAATCTGTGACAATCATAGCACGCTGGACGCCGCTTGTCAACCGGGCGGGCGTGAAAAATGGGGAATCAGAGCGCTTCCGCCTCCGCAAGCCACAGGCTGCCCGACGCGTCCGACGGCATACGCCAGTCGCCTCTGGGGCTGAGCGTCACGGAGCCGACCTTCGGGCCGTCCGGGATGCACGAGCGCTTGAACTGCTGCTGGAAGAACCGGCGGCAGAATGTTTTCAGCCAGTGCCGGATCACGTCGTCCGGATACCTGCCGCCATACGCGTATTTCGCCATCCGGAACAGCTTGCGCGGGCGCGAGCCGAAGCGCAGCAGATGGTACAGGAAGAAATCATGCAGCTCATACGGGCCGACGAGAGCCTCTGTCTTCTGCGCGATCTGTCCGTTTTCGTCCGCGGGCAGAAGCTCCGGCGAAACAGGCGTATCAAGAATGTCCAGCAGCACCTCCCGCAGCGCGGGCGCGCTGCTCCCGGCCTCATACTGCACGATGTAGCGCACCAGCGTTTTGGGAACCGAGCAGTTGACCGCGTACATGGACATATGGTCGCCGTTATACGTCGCCCAGCCGAGCGCAAGCTCAGAAAGATCACCCGTGCCGATGACCAGTCCGCCGGACTGGTTCGCGATGTCCATCAGAACCTGCGTGCGCTCCCGCGCCTGACAGTTTTCATAGGTGACGTCGTGCACGGCTTCGTCATGGCCGATATCCGCGAAATGCTGCCGGACGGAGGCCGTGATATTGACCTCCTGCACGCTGACGCCAAGCTCCTCGCAGAGCTTGACCGCGTTGGACTTCGTCCGCTTCGTCGTGCCGAAGCACGGCATGGTGACGCACTGGATCTCCTTCCGGCTGCGTCCGGCCAGATCGAACGCGCGCACGCACACCAGCAGTGCCAGCGTGCTGTCCAGACCGCCGGAAATGCCGAGCACGACCGTTTTCGCGTGCGTGTGCTCCACCCGCTTTTTCAGGCCCTGCGACTGGATGCGCAGAATCGCCTCCGCGCGGGCGCGCAGCTGCTCGTCATACGGCGGGACGAACGGATTGGGCGCAATGCGCCGCGTCAGAACCGTCTCGCGCAGCGGCTGATCGAAAACGACCGGCTGAAGGCCGGGAACGGAATCGTAGCTCGTCGTGCGGTGCCGCTCGTGCATGAGCCGCTGCACGTCGATCTCGGAGACCGTCAGCGAAGCGTCCGCAAACGGCTCGTTTTCTGCCAGGATCGTCCCGTTTTCCGCGATCAGATGGTGCCGCGAGAAGACCATGTCCTGCGTCGATTCCGTCGGCGATGCGCTGCAGTAGACATAGCCGCAGGCCAGCCGCGCCGACGTCGCGCCGACCAGCGACCGGCGGTACTCTGCCTTGCCGATCACCTCGTCGGAGGCGGAGAGATTCAGAATGATGGCCGCGCCGCCCGCGCAGAGCCGCGTCGACGGCGGGCAGGGAACCCACAGATCCTCGCAGAGCTCCACGCCGAAGGTGTAGTCCTGCATCCCGGAGCAGCAGAACAGAAGCTCCGTTCCAAACGGCACGTTCTGGCCGCAGAGCGGGAGCGTATACGTCCTTCCCTCCAGCGTTTTCGCGGAGGAAAACTGCCGCAGCTCATAGAATTCGCCGTAATTCGGCAGATGCGTCTTCGGCACCACGCCGAGCAGCCGTCCTGCGTGGACGACTGCCGCGCAGTTATAGAGTTTTCCGCCGAAGCGAAGCGGAAGCCCGACCGCCGTGACCGGGTAGAGATCCTTCGACGCCTCCACGATCCGCGCCAGCCCAGGCTCGACCGCGCCGAGCAGGCAGTCGGAGAAAAACAGATCGCCGCACGTGTAGCCCGTCAGGCAAAGCTCCGGCAGCGTCAGCAGATTCACGCCCGCCGCGTCCGCCTCACGCATCCGCGCCAAAATCTGCTCCGTATTATACTGCACATCCGCGACCACGACGTCGATCGTCCCGGCAGCGGCCTTGATAAAACTGTCTTTCATGGAACCGTTCTCCTGATTTTATAAAGTATCATATATACGATACACGGTTTTGCCGGAATTATCAAGAATAAAAACAAATTGGGTCGGAGACTGGAAAATCTGTGCTTTTGTGCAGAATATATATTTTGAAAGCGGTGTATTGACAACAAACTGTTCAACTTGTAAGATAGAAGAGCCGCCGCTGTGCGGCAGATCGAGTGAAAGGCGGACAGGACATGATTGAACTCAACGGCATGGAGCTGACGATCGAGCAGGTCATCGCGGTGGCCAGACACAACGAGCAGGTGCGAATTTCCGAACCGGCGAAGGAAAAAATCAACCGGGCACGGGCCTACGTGGACGAAAAGCTTGCGCAGAAGGCCGTGATCTACGGCCTGACGACCGGCTTCGGCAAATTTTCCGACACGTTTGTCCCCGAGCAGGAGACAGCTGCGCTTCAGCGCAATCTGATCATCAGCCATGCCTGCGGCATGGGCGCGCCGCTGCCGCGCGAGGTCGTGCGCGGGGCGATGCTGCTGCGGTGCAACGCGCTTGCACGCGGCAATTCCGGCATCCGCCTGTCGACGCTCGAAACGCTGCTTGCCATGCTGAACCGCGGCGTGCATCCGGTGATCCCGGAGAAGGGCTCGCTCGGCGCGAGCGGCGATCTTGCGCCGCTTGCGCATATCGTGCTGGTCATGCTGGGCGAGGGCGAAGCGGAATATCAGAACGCGGTCCTGCCCGGAAAACGGGCAATGGAGCTGGCCGGGCTTGCGCCCGTTGAGCTTGCGGCCAAGGAGGGCCTTGCGCTCATCAACGGCACGCAGATCATGACCGCCATCGCCTGCGGCGTGGTATACGACGCCGTGCAGCTGGCAAAAACGGCGGATATCGCCGCCGCCATGACGTGCGAGGCACAGCTGGGCATCCTGAGTGCCTTTGATCCCGAGGTGCACGCGCTGCGCGGCCAGCAGGGGCAGATGTGCACGGCGCAGAATCTGCTGCGGCTTCTGGACGGGAGCCGTCTGGCCTTCGCGCACAACCCGGAGAAGGTGCAGGACGCCTATTCGATCCGCTGCGTCCCGCAGATCCACGGCGCCAGCCGCGACGCTATCCGCTATGTGTGGGATATCGTCAGCCGCGAGATCAATGCCGTGACCGACAATCCGCTCATTTTCCCCGAGGAGGACAAGGTGATCTCCGGCGGCAACTTCCACGGCCAGCCGGTCGCGCTTGCGATGGACTTTCTGGGCATAGCCCTCAGCGAATACGCCAACGTGTCCGAGCGCCGGCTGGAGCGCATGGTCAATCCCGCGCTGTCCAACGGCCTTCCCGCGTTCCTGACAAAATACGGCGGCGTACACTCCGGCTTCATGATCACGCAGTACGCGGCGGCCTCCATGGTGTCGGAAAACAAGGTCTACGCGCACCCCGCGTCGGTGGACTCCATTCCGTCCTCCGCCAATCAGGAGGACCATGTCAGCATGGGCACGACCGCAGCCAGAAAGGCCCGCATGATCCTCGACAACAGTCAGAAGGTCGTCGGCATCGAGCTGCTTGCCGCAGCGCAGGCGCTGTGGCTGCGCGGCGAGTCGCTCCTCGCCCCCGCGACGGCGGCAGTCTATCAGAAAATCCGCCAGACCGTCCCGCCGGTCGATACCGATGTCATCATGTACCCCCAGATGGCCGAGCTTGACCGCCTGGTCAAGTCGGGCGCATTGCTCGAAGCCGCAGAACAGGTCTGCGGCAGGCTTCTGTAAAACCGGAGAAAACCGCCGCCCCGGGCTGTGTATGGACGCACGCCCGGGGCGACAGACGGTTTCACTTATAAATGATGATTCCCACATGAACATAAGGAGGAAATACAATGGCAAAGCTTGTTGAGTGCGTTCCGAATTTCAGTGTCAGTCGGGAAAAGGACCCGGCGGTGTTTCAGGGCCTCGTCGACACGGCGAACAGCATCCCCGGCTGCTTCGTCTTCGACGTACAATCCGACGGCAACCATAACCGCTGCGTCTTTACGCTGCTCGGCTCCCCCGAGGCGATGGGCGAGGCAGCGTTCCAGCTGACAAAAAAGGCGACCGAAACCATCGATATGCGCCGGCATACAGGCCAGCACCCGCGCATGGGCGCGACGGACGTCATTCCTTTTATCCCGACCATGGACACGAGCGTAGAGGAATGTGTGGAGCTGTCAAAGCGCGTCGCTGCCCGCATCTGGGATGAGCTTCGCGTGCCGTCGTTCCTGTATGAGGACTCCGCCTCGCGCCCGGAGCGCAGAAATCTGGCCGCCTGCCGCAAGGGGCAGTTCGAGGGCATGCCGGAAAAGCTGCTGGAGCCGGACTGGGCGCCGGATTACGGCGAGCGGAGGATCCATCCGACTGCGGGCATCATCGCCATCGGCGCACGGATGCCGCTTATCGCCTACAACATCAATCTCGATACCTCCGACATCGAGGTCGCAAAGAAGATCGCAAAGGCTATCCGCGCCAAGGACGGCGGCTTTGCCTGCTGCAAGGCCATCGGCGTGATACTCGAGGGCCGGAACGTCGCGCAGGTGTCGATGAATCTCACAAACTTTGAAAAAACGCCGATCTACTACGCCTTTGAAATGACGCGCCAGCTGGCCGACCGCTACGGCGCGCGGATCATTGGTTCCGAGGTGGTCGGCCTGACGCCCGCAAAGGCGCTGCTCGACTGCGCGGAATTCTATCTGAAGCTTGAAAATTATGACTGCCGCAAGCAGGTCATGGAATATCATCTGATTGGGATGGAATGAGAGGTGTGACGCATGGAACTGGCAGAACTGACGGTACGCGGCTTTACGGAGGAGATCGCCTCCGCGTCTCCGGCTCCCGGCGGCGGCAGCGCCGCAGCGCTGGCGGGCGCGGTCGGCGCGGCGCTGACCGTAATGGTCAGCGGCCTGACGCTTGGCAGAAAAAAATATGAGGCCGTGCAGGAGCTTGCGCTCCGCGCACAGGCGCAGGCAGACGCGCTGCGCAAACGGCTGCTGGCCGCGATGGAGCAGGACACGCAGACGTTTTTGCAGGTCAGCGCGGCCTACGCGATGCCGAAGCAGACGCCCGAGGAAAAGCAGGCGCGCAGCAGCGCCATCGAACAGGGCCTCAAGGCCTGCACGCAGCCGCCGCTTGCCGTGATGCAGCTGTGCGCAGAGGGGCTGGAGCTGCTGGAGAGCCTTCTGGGCAAGACGAACGCAACGGCGGCCAGCGACTTTGGCGTCGCCTGCCTCAGCCTCCGCGCGGGGATGCAGGGCGCCTGGCTGAACGTGTGCATCAATACCGGCTCCCTGCATGACGCCGCGTTTGCAGCCGGTGCGCGCGCAGCGGGGCAGAACCTGCTCGATACCGGCCTTCCGCGCGCAGACCGCTGCTACGCGGCGATGCTGGCTGCGTGCAGTGAAAAATGACGCAGGAATTCCTGCATTCACGCAAGAATGAATTGAAAAATGCAAAAGAAGCTGTTACAATATCATCAATGGGGGAGATCACGATGCAGCTGGAGCATACTGAAACCTTACAACTTGATTACGAACTGCCGGAATACCCGGAAATAGACCCGCGCTATCGCCGCGCACCGCGCCGCGAATCGCACCTGAGCCGGGCGGATCAGGCGCTGGCGATCAAAAATGCGCTGCGCTACATCCATCCCGATCACCACGCGCAGATGGCAAAGGAATTTGCGCAGGAGCTGGCCGAGCATGGCCGTATCTATGGCTACCGCTTCCGTCCCGCAGGCGCGATCTATGGAAAACCGATCGACGAATACAAGGGCCGCTGCATTGAGGGCCGCGCGATCCAGGTCATGATCGACAACAATCTGGACTTCGACGTCGCGCTGTATCCCTACGAGCTGACGACCTACGGCGAGACAGGCCAGGTCTGCCAGAACTGGATGCAGTACCGCCTGATCAAGAAATACCTCGAACAGCTGACGGACGAGCAGACGCTTGTCGTCATGTCCGGCCATCCGCTCGGCCTGTTCCACAGCCACAGGCTGGCCCCGCGCGTGATCATTTCGAACGGCCTGATGGTCGGCACGTTCGACGATCAGGAGAACTTCAACCGCGCTGCCGCGCTTGGCGTGGCGAATTACGGCCAGATGACCGCGGGCGGCTGGATGTATATCGGCCCGCAGGGCATCGTCCACGGCACGTTCAACACGCTTCTGAACGCAGGCCGCCTCATTCTCGGCATTCCGAACGATCAGAATCTGGCCGGACGGCTGTTCGTCTCGGCGGGCCTTGGCGGGATGTCGGGCGCACAGGGCAAGGCGGCGGAGATCGCCGGTGCGGCGTCCATCATCGCCGAGGTCGACGATTCCCGTATCGATACGCGCTTCACGCAGGGCTGGGTCAGCCACAGAACGTCGGATCTGGCCGAGGCGGTGGAGATCGCCCGGACACACCAGAAAAACGGCGAGCCGTGCGCAGTCGCCTACCACGGCAATATCGTCGATCTGCTGGAATATCTGTACGAAAAGCAGGTGCACGTCGACCTGATGAGCGACCAGACCTCCTGCCACGTGCCGTATGACGGCGGCTACTGCCCGCAGGGCCTGAGCTTTGCCGAGCGCACGCGGATGCTGGCCGAGGAGCCGGAGGCGTTTCGCGCGCTGGTCGATCAAACGCTGCAGCACCACTATGAGATGATCTGCAAATTCCACGACCGGGGGACGTACTTCTTTGACTACGGCAACAGCTTCCTGAAGGCGGTCTATGATTCCGGCGTGAAGGCGGTCTGCAAAAACGGCGAAAACGATCTGGACGGCTTTGTGTTCCCGTCCTACGTTGAGGATATCCTCGGCCCGTGCCTGTTTGACTACGGCTACGGCCCGTTCCGCTGGTGCTGCCTGAGCCGGAAGCCGGAGGATCTGCACAAGACCGACATGGCCGCCGCAGAATATATCCGCACGCACAACCGGCGCTATCAGGACTACGACAACTACGTCTGGGTGCGCGACGCGGAGAAGAACCGGCTCGTCGTCGGTACACAGTGCCGCATTCTCTATCAGGATGCGATGGGGCGCATGAATCTGGCGCTCAAATTCAACGAAATGGTCCGAAATGGCGAAATCGGCCCGGTCATCCTTGGCCGCGACCATCACGATACCGGCGGAACGGACGCGCCGTTCCGCGAGACGTCCAACATCAAGGACGGCTCGAATATCATGGCCGAAATGGCCACGCAGTGCTACGCGGGCAACGCCGCGCGCGGCATGAGCTACATCGCCCTGCACAACGGCGGCGGCACGGGCATCGGCCGCGCCATCAACGGCGGCTTCGGCATGGTGCTCGACGGCTCGGAGCGCGTCGATACCATCCTCCGCATGGCAATGCCGTGGGACACCATGGTCGGCGTCGCCCGCCGCAGCTGGGCCTGCAATGAGCACGCCATGACGACGGCGGCGGAATATAACGAGCTTTACGCCGGGCAGGACCACATCACAATGCCCTATGTGGCGGACAGCGCCGTCGTCGAGCAGGCCGTGGCGCAGCTGGAGCGCTGATCAGAAAGGAACAGACAATGAAGAGAACGCTGATCACCAACATCGGTATGCTTGCCACACCGCAGGGAACCTCTGCGCGGGGCGGCAGGGCACAGGGCGAGATCTGCATTCTGAAAAACGCATGGATCCTGATCGAGAACGATGTGATCGCGCAGGTCGGGACCGGCGCAGCGCCTGCGGCTGCCGACGCGCAGACGATCAACGCCGGAGGGAAGCTGGTCACGCCCGGTCTGGTCGACGCGCATACGCATCTGATCTTCGGCGGCTGGCGGCAGAACGAGCTGGCGCTCAAGCTGCACGGCGCGGGCTATCTGGACATCCTCGCCGCAGGCGGCGGCATCCTGTCCACCATGCGTGCAACACAATCGGCAAGCGAGGAGCAGCTGGAGGCGAAGGCCTCCGCCGCGCTGGATGAAATGCTCCGCTTTGGCACGACGACCGCAGAGGCCAAGAGCGGCTACGGCCTGTCGACCGGGGAAGAATGCAAAGCGCTGCGCGTGATCGGAAACCTGCAAAAACGTCATGTGATGGATCTCGCTGCGACCTTTATGGGCGCGCACGCCGTGCCGGAAGCCTACCGGGACAACCGGCAGGGCTATCTGGAGCTTCTGTGCGAGGAAATGCTTCCGGCAGTACGGGAGCAGGGCATTGCGGAATTCTGCGATGTGTTCTGCGAAAAGGGCGTTTTTTCCGCCGAGGAATCCCGCCGCATCCTGCTCACCGGCAGACAGCACGGGCTGCTGCCCAAAATCCACGCGGACGAGATCGAGGCCATCGGCGGCAGTGAGCTGGCAGGCGAGATCGGGGCCGTCTCGGCGGAGCATCTGATCGTCTGCCCGCCGTCCGGCATCGCGTCCATGGCAGAGGGCGGCACGGTCGCCTGCTGCCTGCCCGCAACAAGCTTTTATCTGGGCGCGGCCTACGCGCCCGTGCAGGATATGGTGCAGGCCGGTGTTCCGGTCGCCATGGCGACGGACTTCAACCCCGGCTCCTGCCCGTGCCTCAATATGCAGCTGGTCATCAGCCTCGGCTGCCTGCGCTACCGGCTGACGCCCGAGCAGGCGCTGACCGCGGTGACGCTCAACGGCGCCGCCGCCATCTGCCGCGCCGACCGCATCGGCTCCATCGAGCCGGGCAAGCAGGCGGACATTCTCATCTGGAACGCAGAGGATCTGGACTATATCTGCTACCGCCTTGGCAGCAATCTGGTCGATACTGTAATCAAAAAAGGAAACGTCGTTTAGACAAAAGAACAGGCAATGCCCATCCGGACATTGCCTGTTCCGCAAGGAAACTCGGTTTTTATGCAAAAAGCAGCCTGCCTTGAACACAGTTGGTAGGGGCGGGGCTCTGCTCTGCCCGTTGGGCAGCTGCAGATTTGCGCAGCACACTGTAGGGGCCGATGCCCACGTCGGCCCGGCAGAATGCACCGTTTTAACGGAAATCTTCGGCACATTCGTAACTTCCCAACGGGCCGATGTGGGCATCGGCCCCTACAACCAGGTATGCAGGTGCGCTGCATAACCCAACACCTCAGCCGTGGATTGTTTCGAGCTTCCGGATGTTTTCCTCAGAATCGTCTCCGACACAGCCGACCAGCATATACGTCTTGTGGAAGTGGTCGTAGATGAAATGATCGAGCAGCCGGAAGCCGATGATGCGGCCTGTTGAGCGCACATGGGTGCGCGGCCCGGTGCAGTAGTGCTGTGCGCCGCCGAGCAGAATGTGGCTCTCGTCATAGTAGTCGATGGGCAGATCCTGCCGGATCAGCTCGTTGACGCGCGCTTCGAGCGTGGGAATATCGATATCCGGCTGGTGCTCGTTGAATTCGAGCACGAAGCCGTGGCGGATATCGCCGTGGCTGCACGCAAGCATCTGCTCCTGCGTCATGGCGTATTCGCACAGATCCTCCGCGCTGTGCGCCATGAGGCGATAGGCAAGCGACGGATAGACGATGTCGCACAGCTCCTGCGGCAGAGGGCCAAAGAGGTTCGGCCGCGTGATGACGATCTGCTCGCCGACGCCGATGAGCAGATTCGCGTTGACGCCGAGCAGGGGATAGATCAGGTCAAAATGCTCGATGATGATGCGCTTGCCGCGCCGGACAGCCAGCCGGACGGCGTCCGCCAGCTCCGAGAGCTGATGGAAGCCCGTCTCGAAGCGGATGTCCAGATGGTAGGTGTGCGGCGTGAAAAAGCCCGTTTCATACTCCTGCTCCAGAAGCGGGAGCGGGCGGACGTTGACGCCGTCGTCGTCGTTCGTAAGCTCGATGCCGGGGAACATCCCCTTGATGAGCACGCTCTTGCCGGAGCCGGCTTCCCCGATGAAGCCGATGATCTGGTCGAAGGGCGAAAGATAAAGCTGCGCGATCTGCATACCGAGCGTGTAGATCCGGCTGCGGCCGCGGGGAGCAAAATACGTGCTGTAGATATGGCTGCTCTGAATCGCGTTTGTCGTCATGGGCGTTTTGCCTCCTGTGCCGTTTTCTTTCAGTATAGAGGATAAAGCCCGCTTTAATCAAGGAAAATCTGCTGCAAGCAGCATGAAATATTGAAAAACATACAAGGGGGAATTTTGGTGGTTATCCGAAACGAGGCTTCTGCCGGAGCGGCGGAGTCGGCGGACGTACTGGTCACGGTGCGGCCCGCTGAAACGCTTGAGCTGCGGATCGCGTCGACCGTCCGATTGCAGTTCGGCGCTGCGATCGAGCAGACGGTGCACAGCGTTCTGCGCGCCGCAGACGTGCAGCAGGGAGAGATTGCCGTAGACGACCACGGCGCGCTCGACTGGATCCTGCGTGCCCGGCTGGAAGCCGCGCTCGCACGGGCGGAAGGAGGGACCGCATGAGACGTTCTATGCTCTTTGTACCCGGAAATAACCCGAAAATGATGACAAGCTGCGGCTTTTTCGGCGCGGACGCCATCATATTTGATCTGGAGGACGCCGTATCGCCCGATGAAAAAGACGCGGCGCGCATACTGGTCAAATACGCGGTGACGAATGTGGAGCGCTGCCGCAGCGAGATCATCGTCCGCGTCAATGCGGCGGACACGCCGCTGTTTGCGCAGGATTTAGAGGCCATCGTGCCGCAGAGGCCGGATTACATCATGCTCCCGAAGACCGCGTCGCGGCAGACCGTCTGCGGCTGCGACACCGCCATCGGCGAAATCGAACGCCGCTGCGGCATGGAGCCGGGCACAATTGGCCTCATCGCGCTGATCGAGACGGCGCTCGGCGTGGAAAACGCATTCGAGATCGCGGCGGCCTCCCCGCGTGTGCGGGCACTGTTTCTCGGCGCGGAGGATCTGAGCGCCGACCTGCACTGCAGCCGGACAAAGGAGGGCCTTGAGATCCTCTATGCCCGGACGCGCCTCGTCACAGCGGCGCACGCCGCCGGAATTGATGTCTACGACACCCCCTTCACCGACGTGAACGACGATGAAGGCATCGAAGCCGACAGCCGCCTTGCCCGCAGCCTGGGCTTTACCGGCAAAGCATCCATCTCGCCCCGGCATCTGGACGCAATTAACCGCTGCTTCAGCCCCTCGCAGGCCGAAACAGACTATGCCAGACAGGTGCTTGCGGCCATTGAGGACGCAAAGCGCTGCGGAAAGGGCGCGGTAGCGCTGCGCGGAAAGATGATCGACGCACCGATCGCCGCGCGGGCCAGACAGACGCTGGCCGCAGCGGAAGAAATTCTTGCGGAGGGAGGTACGCTGCAATGAAGGAGTCCAAGGTCGTTTCCTCTCTGCGTGAGGCGATCCGCCTTTCCGGTCTGCAGGACGGGATGTGCGTCTCGTTTCACCACCATCTGCGAAACGGCGACTATGTCGTCAACATGGTCATGGAGCAGATCAGCGCCATGGGCATCCGCGATCTGACGGTCAACGCCAGCGCGCTGTTCGACGTGCACCTGCCGATGCTGGAGCATATCAAAAACGGAACGGTCAGCAGACTGCTGACCAACTATATGTCCGCCGGACTTGGCTGCGCCATTTCGGGGGGCGTCATGGACCAGCCCGTGGAGTTCCGGACGCACGGCGGCCGCCCGCGCGATATTGCAGGCGGCGAAACCCCAATCGACGTTGCATTCATCGCCGCGCCAAGCAGCGACACGATGGGCAACTGCACGGGCAAGGTCGGAAAATCGGCCTGCGGTTCGCTGGGCTACGCCTTCCCGGACGCACAGTACGCGAAAAAGGTCATTGTTATCACCGATGAACTTGTGCCGTATCCGCTCTGCGGCTGGTCGATCCCAGAAATTTACGTGGACTACGTCGTCGCCGTGGACGCCATCGGTGACCCCGCCGGAATCGTCTCCGGCACGACCCGCATGACGCGCAATCCCGTCGCGATCACCATCGCGCAGACCGCCGCGCGGGTCATTGCCAGCTCCGGTCTTCTCAAGGATGGCTTTTCCTTCCAGACGGGCGCAGGCGGCGCGTCGCTGGCGACGGCGATGTATCTGGAAAAAATCATGAAGCAGCAGAACATTCACGGCAGCTACGCGCAGGGCGGGATCACCGGCCTGCTGGTCGATATGCTGAACGAGGGACTGTTCCGGGCGCTGCTGGATGTGCAGTGCTTCGATCTGAAGGCAGTAAGCTCCATCCGCGAAAATCCCTGCCACTGCGAAGTATCGGCGGAGCAGTACGCCAGCCCCGGCTGCCGGAGCGCGGCGGTCGACTCGCTGGATGTTGCCGTGCTTGGCGCGACAGAGATCGACACTTCGTTCAATATCAACGTCCACACGGACTCCAACGGCTCCATCATGGGCGGCAGCGGCGGCCACAGCGACGCGGCTGCCGGCAGTAAGCTCGCGCTCATCGCCGCGCCGCTGTTCCGGGGACGGCTGCCCATCGTGCGCGACCGCGTGACCTGTATCTCCACGCCCGGACAGGATGTGGACGTGCTTGTGACGCAGGCGGGCGTCGCGGTCAACCCGAAAAACACGGAACTGCGCGAACGCCTCCGGGCGGCGGGGCTTCCCGTCGTGGACATTCACGAGCTGAAAGAGCGCGCCGAGCGCATCACAGGTGTTCCTGCACCGCTTCCGGTATCGGACCGGGTGGTCGCAAGGGTGATCTCACGCGACGGGGAGCTGCTTGACACGATCCGACAAACGGACAATAGGAGCGGAATATGAGAGAAATACAGGCGGAGCTTCTGACCAATACCGTGGCGCAGATGTGTATCCGCGCCAATTATGACCTGCCGCGGGATGTGCTGCGGCAGCTGCAAAGCGCGCAGGCGGCAGAGCCGTGGCCCGCAGCGCAGGAGATCCTGCGGCAGATTTTAGAGAACGCGGAGCTTGCCGCCGCCAACGCCCAGCCGATCTGCCAGGACACCGGCATGGCCTGCGTGTTTCTGGAGATCGGACAGGAGGTACATATCGCGGGCGACCTTAAGGCCGCCGTGCAGGAGGGCGTGCGAAGAGGCTACGCGGCGGGCTGGCTGCGCAAGTCCGTCGTGCGCGACCCGTTTGACCGCGTCAACACGGGCGATAATACCCCGGCCATGCTCTATTTTGACCTTGTCCCCGGCGAACAGATCAAAATCACCGTCGCTCCCAAGGGCTTCGGCAGCGAAAACATGAGCCGGATCGCCATGCTCCGCCCGTCCGACGGGCTGGAGGGCGTCAAGCGCTTCGTTTTGCAGACCGTGCAGGACGCTGGCCCGAACCCGTGCCCGCCCATCGTGGTGGGCGTGGGGATCGGCGGCACGTTCGACAAAGCGGCGCTGCTGGCAAAACAGGCGCTCCTGCGCGAGCTGGATACGCCGAATGAAGACCCGTTTTACCGGGCATTGGAGCAGGAGCTTCTGGAAAGCATCAACGCGCTCGGCATCGGCCCGCAGGGCTTCGGCGGCAGGACGACGGCGCTGGCAGTCAACATTCTGACCAGCCCGACGCATATCGCGGGCCTGCCCGTGGCGGTGAATCTCAACTGCCATGTGACGCGCCATGTAACGGAGGTGCTTTGAGATGGCGATCAAACTGAAAACTCCCCTTGACAGCGCGGCAGCGCGCGCATTGCGCGCAGGCGATATGTGCCTGCTGACGGGCGAACTCTACACCGCGCGTGACGCCGCGCACAAGCGCCTCTGCACGCTGCTCGAAGCGGGGCAGCCCCTGCCGTTTGATATGCGCGGCGCTGTTATTTATTTTGTCGGCCCGACGCCGGCAAAGCCGGGACAGGCGATCGGCTCGGCCGGGCCGACGACCTCCTACCGCATGGACGCCTACAGTCCGGCGCTGCTGCGTCAGGGTCTGACCGGCATGATCGGCAAGGGCAAGCGCAGCGAGGCGGTCATAGAGGCGATCCGCGCCTGCGGCGCCGTCTATTTCGGCGCGACCGGCGGCTGCGGCGCGCTCTTGAGCCAGTGCATCAAAAAAGCGGAGGTCATCGCCTATCCCGACCTCGGCCCGGAGGCCGTGCGGCGGCTGTATGTCGAGAATTTCCCCGTGACGGTCATCATCGACAGCGAGGGCAATAACCTTTATGAGATCGGAAGACAGAACTATCTTGACAGTATGCGGCAGCGTGAAGCGTGCGGCAGCGGAGTATGAGGTGCAGCTATGAACGAAGAACGGAAAAAGGTACTCATCATCGGCGTCATCGGCGCGGACGTGCACGCGGTTGGGAACAAAATCCTCTATCACGCGTTCACCGAGGCGGGCTTTGACGTTGTGAATCTGGGTGTCATGGTTTCGCAGGAGGAGTATATCGAGGCGGCGATCGAAGCGGACGCGGACGCTATCGTGGTGTCCTCGCTTTACGGTCAAGGGGAGCTGGACTGCCGCGGAATGCGGGAAAAGTGCGACGAGGCCGGTCTTGCCGGAATTCCGCTGCTCGTCGGCGGCAATATCGTCGTCGGCAAGCAGGATTTCGCGGACGTGGAAAAGCGCTTCAAGGCCATGGGCTTTGACCGGGCCTTCCCGCCCGGCACGCCGCCGGAAACGACCATCGCCGCGCTGCGGGAGATCCTGTATCCCGAAGAGGGACCGCAATGAAGCCAGTATTGTTGACGGATTTCGGCAGCACCTACACGAAGCTGACTGCCGTTGATCTGGACGCAGCCAAGCTTCTCGGCACGGCGCAGGCATATACAACGGTCGCTTCGGATGTGCGCATCGGTTTTCAGAAGGCGCTGGACGCGCTGCTTGCGCAGACGGGGCCATTGACATTTGCGCAGTCGTATGCCTGCTCCTCGGCGGCGGGCGGCCTGCGGATGATGGTCAGCGGACTTGTGCCGGAGCTGACGATGGAGGCCGCGCGGCTGGCAAGCCTCGGCGCGGGCGCGAAGATCGTCGGGCAGTTTTCATTCGAGCTGACGCAGGACGATCTGGAAACCATTCAGCGCGTGAACCCGGACATTTTTCTTCTGGTCGGCGGCACGGACGGCGGCAACAGCGCCTGCGTCATTCATAACGCGCAGATGCTCGCCGCGATCCGCCCGCAGTTCCCAATCGTTCTCGCGGGCAACCGCACGGCCATGCAGCAGTGCCGGAAGGCGCTGGAGGGCTTCGAGGTATCCGTCTGCGAAAACGTCATGCCGAAATTCGGCGTGCTCAAAACGGAGGACACGCAGAAGACCATCCGCAGCATTTTCCTGCGCCGCATCGTGCAGGCAAAGGGCCTGAACGCCGCAGCAGAGCGCATGAGCGGCCCGATGATGCCGACGCCTGCGGCGGTCATGCAGGCCATGACGCTGCTGGCGAAGGGAACGGACAAAACGCCCGGCATCGGGGAGCTGATCGGTGTGGATGTCGGCGGCGCGACGACGGACATCTATTCCATTGCCGAGGGGATGCCCCGGCAGATGAACCGGGTCTACAAGGGTCTGCCGGAGCCGTATGTCAAGCGGACGGTCGAGGGCGATATCGGTATGCGCTATTCCATCGAGGGCGTGCTGGCTGCGGCGGGCGCGCAGCGGCTGGCGGAGCTTTCCGGGCTTTCGCCGGAGCGGGTGGAGGCGCTCGTGCAGCTGCTCGCGCACAATACGCAGACGCTGCCGGAGCACGATACGGAGCTGGAGATGCTTGATTACGCGGTCGCCTCCATGGCCGTGCAGACCGCCGTGATGCGCCACGCCGGTACGCTTGAGGAAACGTATACGATGCTCGGACAGACCTTCGTGCAGAGCGGAAAGGATCTGAGCGAGGTGCGCAGGGTCGTCGTGACGGGCGGGAGCCTCATCCATTCGCAGCGGGCGCGGCAGATCGCGCGCTTTGCCTGCTGCGACCCGGCTGCGCCTGCGTCGCTCCGTCCGAAAAAGGCGGATATCATTCTGGACAAACGTTATATTCTGGCGGCGATGGGCCTGCTTGCGCAGAGCGAGCCGGAGATCGCGCTCCAAATCATGAAAGAGGAGATCAACTGATGGAAATTCAGAACAGAAAGATCCCGGAAGGGGAATTCATGGCAATGCGGCAGGAGGTTCTGCAGCAGTGGCCGACGGGCCGGGACGTCGATCTGACGGAGGCCGCGGCGTATCAGAAGCAGCAGAAGCCGAGCCGCAATTTTTCCGCCAGACTGATCGAAGCGAAAAAGGAGCACAGGACGCTCATCCAGCCGCGTGCCGGTGTGCCGGTGCTTGAGGAGCACATCAAGCTCATGCAGTATCTGGAAAAAGAGGGCGAGGCAGATCTGCTGCCGACCACCATCGACAGCTACACCCGCCAGAACCGCTATCACGAGGCCGAGGAGGGCATCAAGGCCTCCAAGGAGGAGGGCCGCGCCATGCTCAACGGCTTCCCGGCCGTCAACCACGGTGTTTCCGGCTGCCGGAGAGTCGTGGAGAGCGTCAATGTGCCGGTGCAGGTGCGCCACGGCACCCCCGACGCCCGGCTTCTGACCGAGATCGCCTACGCGGGCGGCTTCACCAGCTACGAGGGCGGCGGCATCTCCTACAATCTGCCCTACTGCAAAAACGTCCCGATGGAGACGACCATCGCCAACTGGCAGTACGTCGACCGGCTGACCGGCCTGTATGAGGAAATGGGCGTTTCCATCAACCGTGAGCCGTATGGGCCGCTGACCGGCACGCTCGTGCCGCCCTGCATTTCCCACGCGGTCGCCATCATCGAGGCGCTGCTTGCGGCGGAGCAGGGCGTGAAAAACATCACGGTCGGCTACGGCCAGTGCGGCAACCTGATCCAGGACATCGCCGCAGTCCGCACACTTGAGGAGCTGACGGAGGAATATCTTGCAAAGTACGGCTATTACGACGTAGTTGTCACGACGGTGCTGCACCAGTGGATGGGCGGCTTCCCGGCGGACGAGGCAAAGGCGTTCGGCGTCATCTCGACCGGCGCGCTGATCGCGGCGCTTTCCAAGGCCACGAAGGTCATCGTCAAAAGCCCGCACGAGGCCATCGGCATCCCGACGATGGAGGCGAACGCGCAGGGGCTGCGCTGCACGCGGCAGGTCGTCAGCATGATGACCGAGCAGACGTTTGCCAACACGCATCTGGACGAAGAAATGGAGATCATCCGGCAGGAAACGCGCTGCATCGTCGACAAGTGCTTCGAGCTTGGCATGGGCGATATCGCGCTCGGCGCGTGCCGCGGCGTAAAGGCGGGCGTTCTGGACGTTCCGTTCGCGCCCTGCCGCTTCAATGCCGGTCAGATGCTGCCGTGCCGCGACAACGACGGCGCGGTGCGCATCATGAACATGGGTAATCTCCCGTTTACAAAGGAGCTTCGGGATTATCATATGGGAAAAATCGCGGAACGCGCTGCGTTTGAGCATCGGAAAGCGACATTCCAGATGGTGACCGACGACGTTTACGCCATCAGCAAGGGCCGTCTGGTCGGGCGGCCCAGATAAATGAAGGAGGAACAGAAAATGAAGATCAAGGATGTTGTGTGCGCTGCGGGCAGCACAGGATTTTATTTTGACGATCAGCGTGCCATCAAGCGCGGCGCGGGTCACGACGGTATGTTTTACATCGGCCAGCCCGTCACGGAGGGCTTTTCCGCCGTGCGCATGAAGGGCGAGGCCGTCTCGGTCATGATCGTTCTGGAAGACGGCCAGATCGCCTTCGGCGACTGCGCGGCGGTGCAGTATTCCGGCGCGGGCGGACGCGACCCGCTGTTTCTGGCAAAGGACTTTATCCCCATCATCGAGCAGTATGTCCGCCCGATGCTGCTGGGCCGGGAGGCAGATGATTTCCGCGGCCTGTGCGCGCAGATGGAGGCCATCGAGGTAAACGGCAAGCGCCTGCATACGGCTATCCGCTACGGTGTCTCGCAGGCCATTCTGGACGCAGTCGCCAAGGCGACGGGACGCCTGATGTGCGAGGTCGTCGCGGACGAATACGGCTGCACGGTCAGCCAGACGCCGATCCCCATCTTTACGCAGTCCGGCGACGACCGCTATGACAACGCCGACAAGATGATCATCAAGCGCGCGCAGGTGCTGCCGCACGCGCTCATCAACAACGTGCAGACCAAGCTCGGCGAGCACGGCGAAAAGCTGCTGGAGTACGTCAAATGGCTCCGTGACCGCATCCTGACCATGCGCGCGGACGAGAGCTATCAGCCCGTCCTGCACATCGACGTCTACGGCACCATCGGCGCGGCGTTCGGAAACAACAACTATGCCGCCATGGCCGATTATCTTGCGGAGCTGGAGCAGGCGGCAAAGCCCTTCCATCTGCGCATCGAAGGGCCGATGGACTGCGACTGCGACCGCGAAACGCAGATCGTTGCGCTTGCGGGCCTGACGGCGGAGCTTGACCGCCGCGGCATTCAGGTCGAGCTGGTCGCTGACGAATGGTGCAACACGCTCGAGGATATCCGGGAATTTGCCGACCGCAGAGCCGGCCACATGGTGCAGATCAAGACGCCCGACCTCGGCGGCATCAACAATACCATTGAGGCAGTGCTCTACTGCAAGGCGCATGGCATCGGCGCCTATCAGGGCGGCACCTGCAACGAAACGGACCGCTCGGCGCAGGTCTGCGTCCACTGCGCCATGGCGACCCAGCCGGTGCAGATCCTTGCCAAGCCCGGCATGGGTGTCGACGAGGGCTACATGATCGTATCCAACGAAATGAACCGCATCCTCGCCCTGCGTCAGGCAAAGCAGCGCAGCTGAGCAAGAACCAAAACACGCCGCTGGCCGAGAGGCCAGCGGCGTTCACTCTGTCAAAAACAGTTGTTCTTCATTTTTTTGTGCGGGATTTTCAAGGTCTGCGTAGGGGCGGACGGCTCTGTCCGCCCGGCGGGGTGTACTGGTTTTACAGAAATTCACGGCGAATACATATGCACCAGCAGTATCGAATGCTTGAAGATGCCAAGCGAAACACAGCTGCTCCCCGCCCGCATCAGTCTGCGCCGAAGACCGCATCGCTTCAATTCGTTCCGATGGGCAGGTCCACGCTGCGGAAGATCATCGGCTCGAGCATCACGTCATGCGCGTAATAGATGGATGCGCCATGCTCCGGGTCGAGCGCCGTGAGCGCCAGAGTTCCGTCCGGGACCAGGCTCACGCGCCAGCCGGTGTCGGAAGAGAAGTCCGGCAGGAGGCGCTCGTACTGTTCCTGTATGCGCGCGCTGTCCAGCTTGCGTGTGTTACACCTGCTCCGTATTCCGCGGAAGCGTCCGTGTCAGGATCAGGGTATATCCGACCGTGAGCAGGATCAGAGCGGCAAGATGCAGAAGCCGCGTCTGCATTGTAAGCTCTGCATCATTTGCAAACGTGCCGAGCGTGTTGATGGCGGAATGGACGAGGATGCAGGGGAGCAGACTGCCGCCGCGGGAAAAGATCGTGACCAGCAGGAAGCCGACCGCGATCGCAAAGACGATCTGGCACAGATTGCTGACAAGCTCCATCCCGCTGCCGTTGAACAGGTTGATGATATGCCCGATGCCGAACGTCACGCTTGAGATGATAACGGCGGATTTGATATTGTTCCTTGCAATGGCCGTAAACAGCAGACCCCGGAAGATCACCTCCTCCAAAAACCCGACGCAGAGCATACAAACGACCCGGCAGACCGTTTCTGCGGGCGAACAGGTGAGCGCAGCGCCGTTCCAGAGGTTCCCCGACGCCAGAATCACAAGCGGCACATAGTAAAGGAAGCGGCGGGCGGGAACAGAGGATCTGCAAAGCCCGTACCGCTTCTGCAGGCCGTTTCTCCGGATAAAGACAAAAAGAACAATGGTCTGCAAAACACAGAAAGCAGCGCTTGCGGCGTATGCAGTGCCGATGATCTCGTTGAGCGGATTCGCAAGCGATTGCAGAACGCAGTAAACCGCGATCCACACAAGCGCAAAGGTCAGTTCGCTTTTCTCATACAGCTTTTTCATGTTCAATATCTCCATTCTCTGCATATGCCTGCATGGCGTCAGAAAGCTCTGTGACAGAGCAGCCTTTACTCTCATAATACGCAAGCATCTCCGGCAGCTTCTTTTTATCATAGCTTGTGATGCAGTCCGACAGCACGTGGACGGCATATCCGCCTTTCCTCATGTTGAAGCAGGTGGATTTGATGCAGGCCGCCGCGTCTGCCCCGACAATGTAAAACTCGGAAATCCCATGCTCCTGAATAAAAGCGGCGAACGCCTCGCTGGTCAATGCATTGCTTTTTGACTTCGTAAAGATATGACCGGAAACGACGTTCAGCTCCGACACCAGCTCTGCGCCGCGCGTGCCGGGTTTGAAGGTCCTCGTTCCGGCGGACAGGTTGTTGTGCTGTATGTAAATGACCCACAGTTCCTTTTGGACGGCCCAGTCAATTGCCGCATTGACGGGGTCAATGATCTCTCTGTAGTGCTTCGTAATATCATTTTGCAGGTCGATCACGACCAGCGCGCTGTTTTTCATCCGATCTTCCTCCGTGGATTTCTTCCTCCGATGCCCGGCGGCTCAGTCCCGAACGCCTGCCAGCGCCAGAAATTTCTTGTCTGACTGAATGCTCTGCGTCAAAAACTGCCCATCCCGGAACAGGGCATAGGTCGTGACCGGCGCGGGGACATTCTGCGCAGAGTCCCTGTCGGTAATATGGATTGCTTTGAACGGAATGCCGTGTTCCTTCGCTGTCTCCTGCACCCGCGGCACCCAGTAGCAGGTGAACGGGCACTGATCGGTATAATAAAGGACAAAGCCGTCTCCGTCTGCCTTGGGATGTCTGGCACAGTCCCTGAATTTCGGCGGCTCGGCGTTCGGCACAAGGGGCAGATACATCAGGCTGATCCCGCAGTCGGAGATATCAGCTGTCCGGAAGCCCTTGTAGGCCAGATACTTCGGGTCGGCGAGAAATTCCCGCTTCCGTCCCTCGGCGCACAGGATGCAGACGCCGTTCTTTTCCTGCGCTCTGGCATCCCGGATGCACTCGTTCAAAAGGTCGGTCGAATATCCGTGCCCCTTCATCGCGCCTGCGATCCACAGGCAATTGATATAGAGATATCCCGCTGCTTCAATGGGCACCCATGCGTTTTCTGCGGGAATATATTCGATAAAGCACTTGCCGCGCTCCTCGCTGCGGTAAAAAACAAGTCCCTCGTCGAAGCGCTGCCGGAGCCATTCCTTTTTCGCCAGGCTCTGCTTGCCGGACATCGCGCAGCAGATATGCTCTTTGTCAAACATCGGTGTACAAGGGGTACAAACGAGATAAAATAGAAATGAGGGGCGATAG
>ENA-ORTU01000876-ORTU01000876.1-human-gut-metagenome-genome-assembly--contig:-NODE-876-length-33621-cov-6.904070_pt1 | contig 33621 bp, 18 predicted proteins | sample MGYA00241910_ERZ509184 | MGnify/ENA primary metagenome ERZ509184 (study PRJEB26280, sample SAMEA2338847) | human gut metagenome | biome: human gut; feature: human-associated habitat; material: faeces... | reverse complement strand
CGCACTAAGTAAAAATGTAAACACAGCGACCGCACCGACCGTGTATTTCGGGCAAGACCATGAAAATAATCCCGGTGCATGGCGCGTCATCGACTATGACGGAAACAGTGCAGCCGGCACAGCCGGGAATATGACCCTGCTTGCGGCAAATAACATGGGGTTGTCAAAGTTCGGTGCGAGCAACGCTTATGCGGACAGCGCGTTGAAAGAGGCAATAGACGCGCTTGCGGATAAGCTGACGGCGAAAGAAACCGATGCTGTTGAAAAACGGACCCTTGCAAGCGGAAACTACGATGAGGAAAATACCGACGGTGTAGCGGGTCCTGCGGTAAGCAATGCTGTTTTTTGGCCGCTTTCCTCAAAAGAGGCTAATGCGGTAAACAACGATTTGCGTGTCGTGGATCCCGAGCATCCGGGTTGGGCGTCAAGCTATTGGTGGCTGCGCTCCCCAGACGAAGACTATTCCACTGCCTTTGTGGCTGGTAGAGGTGAAGTCCGCTACTATGGTGGATACTCTACTTCCAAGGAGTTTGGCGTTCGTCCCGCTTTCGACTTGAATTTGGACTCTGTCCTCTTTGCATCCGCCGCCGTGGGCGGCAAGCCCGACGGAGGGCTGCAGCCCGTTTCCCCAAATTACACCGGAAACGAATGGAAGCTGACCCTTTATGACAGCAAGCGCAACGATTTCAGCAGAACTACCTGGGAGGTTTCCGCTTCCACCAAGGGCGGCACCGTAGAGATATCCTATACCGACGCAAAAACCGGCGCAAACGAATATATTTCCGCTCTGATCTTTGATGATGTCGGTAATGTAATCTATTACGGCCGCAGCAACGCCTCCCTCACAGAAAAAGACGGTACGGCACAGCTTACCATTCCTGCCGGCTTTGCCGAGGGTACCTATACCCTGAAGGTCTTCAACGAGCAGTACAACGGCGACCGCAAAACCGACCTTGCAAGCGGTTTCGCGGATGTTACGCTGACGGTTGAAAAGCGGGTCGACGAACAGTTCACCCTTGCCCCCGGCGGCAGATATTATTTCGACCTGTCGGCGATGAATATTCCCGGAACGGCAAACGGCAGCCTGCCGGACAGCACCCTGCACTATGTGCCTTTCACCTATGTGGGTACGGTGGAAGCCTACAAACTCACGTCTGCGATGGCGACCACCGAGGAATATGCACAGCAGAACAAATACGCTCACAGCCTGTTTGTGGCGGACTATGCCGTAACGCTTAAGGTAAACTGGAATAACTTAGATACTGCGAGTCTGATTTTCGGCAAAAATTATGCCAGCGGCGGCGTGGACTATACCCTGCGCGCACCGTCTTGTGGAAGTGGGTTTACCGGTTCAGACGATTCAGAGCGCGGTACGCCCCAAAGCAATGAGTGGGACGCAGTGCTGGACAAGAACAGCGGCTATGTCAAAAACTGGAACGACATATATTCGTGGGGGCAGGACACATCAAGTTACGAATCGTGGTATCGTGCGGTTCGCGGGTCCAATTCGGCCCGCTACTGGAGCAACGGCTATGCTTCGACCTCCCATCCGCTCGTCGGTTTCCGCCCCGTCCTTGAAGTCCTGAACTCTGACACACTGGGCTCTGACGGGATGAAGGTCGTTACCCTTGACCTTGGCGGCGGCAAGCTGGGCGGCAGCTCCGAGGATATTCAGATCATCGTGAAAAACGGCAGCACATTTACCGCTCCCATGTCCGGCGGCATGACCCGCCCGGACGAAAATACATGGAGTTTCTTTATGTGGCTTGGCAGCGACGGCAAGCTCTACGCGCCCGGTGCCATTGTTCCGGCTGAGGTGACGAAACTGACTGTGCAGTGGACAGCCCCGACCTACGCCGTAACCTTGAATACGAACGGCGGCACGATCGCAGACGGGAAGGATGTCACAGGCTATACCTACGGCGTGGGCGCAACACTCCCGACAGATGTGACGCGCACCGGGTACACCTTCAAGGGCTGGTATGATAACGAAGGCTTGACCGGCTCTCCTGTGACGGCAATCGGCGGTACAGAAACGGGCAATAAGGAATATTGGGCGAAGTGGGAGATCAATCAATATACCATCACAGTCAAACCCGAAAACGGCAAAGCGGATATTACCATAACGCAGGACTACGGCACGGCAATTACCGCACCTGCCGACCCGACAAGAGAGGGCTACACCTTTATCGGTTGGGATAAGGAAATTCCCACGACCATGCCTGCCGAGAATATAACGCTTAAAGCACGGTGGAAAGACATTGAAAAGCCCACGGGCGAAATTATCATAGGCACAAATAAATGGCGCGAATTCTTAAACAAGCTAACCTTCGGTCTGTTCTTTAAGGATACGCAGGAGGTAACGATAAACGCTTTCGATAACAGCGGAACCGTGTTTGTCTCTTATCTGGTGACCGATCGTGACCTCTCCGAGACGGAACTCGGCTCTCTTGTATACAATGCGTATGATGAGCCGTTTTTAATAGAGCCTAACGGAGAATATATCGTTTATGCAATGCTTGTTGACGAGAGCATGAATATAACATATCTTCGCTCCGACCGCATAACGCTCGATAATATCCGGCCTGTAATCGGCGGCATTGAAAACGGCAAGACCTACTGCGAAGCACAGACAGTTACAATTGACGAGAAGTATATAGATACAGTTACCGTAAACGGCACGCCGGTCGAGCTTGACGAGAACAACAGCTTTACTCTCTCTCCTGCGGACGGCGAACAGAAAATCATTGTCACCGACAAGGCAGGCAACACCGCCGAGATGACCGTGACGGTAAACGGCGGGCACACCTTCGGTGAATGGACATCAAACGGCGACGGCACGCATAGCCGTGAATGCACCGTGGACGGCTGCAAGGGTGTTGAAACAATGGCTTGCTCGGGCGGAAATGCAACCTGCGCCGAAAAAGCGGTATGCGAATACTGCGGCAAGGCTTACGGAAAGCCTGATTCAAACAATCACACCGATTTAAAGCACATCGATGCAAAGGCGGCAACTAAGACTGCCGAGGGCAATATCGAGTATTGGTACTGCGGCGGCTGTGATAAGTATTACAGCGACAAAGACGGTATAAACGAAATTAAAAAAGCCGACACCGTAACGGCTAAGCTGCCGGGCAATCCGAAATCTCCCCGAACAGGCAATGCAAGCGACCTCGCTTTATGGATTTCCCTGCTGTTTGTCAGCGGCGGCGTAACAGGCGTCACGGCAGCCTTGCGCAAAAAGAAAAAACACAAAGTATAATTTTTTCGTTTCCCTTTTCTGCTTTTACGGCAGTAAAAAGCCTCCGTTATTAAGACGGAGGCTTTCGTTTATTGCGGCTTATGCATATTCTCGATTTTTTTAATGTATTCGGTGCTGTTCTCAAGAAATTTCCGAGTATCGAAGGACTCGTTTTTAAGGCTGTTTTGAATAATAATACCATCGGAAACCATCAAAATAAGCCAAGTGAAATAGTCGGCCGAAACAACGTCTGTTCTCTCGGCGATTTTTGCCGAAATGAGCTTTTGGAATTCATCATAGCGATGAATCAGCTTAGCTCTGATTTCCTCGTCGCCGAGCAAGGCCGCGTCAAAGAGGTGAAGCCTGAGCCCGGCATAGGCTATATTTCTCTCGATTACATAATTTACAAGACGGTGTGGCGAGGTATCCTTTTCCTTGTTTTCCGTCCATTGTATCAGCTCGTCCCATTGGCGCGAAAGATAGCGGTCGGTAACGGCAAAAAGTATTTCGTTTTTGCTTTTATAATAGTAATACAGCGTGCCCTTCGAAATATTCGCCTTTTCGGCTATTTTCGCGAGAGTCACCTCCGAAAAGGAATTTACCTTTAAAAGCTCCTCAGCAGTATCAAGTATGATTTCGTTTATATTTTCGGGTCTTTGAGCTGCCATAATACCCTCCTGCAAAATTTCTTAAAGTATAACACGAACAATCGGCAATGTCTACAAAACAATATTCACAAAAAAAATACATAAGAGTGATTTTTTTAGTTAAAAGTATTGACAAACGCTTTTTGCGGAATTATACTTGTCTTATCAGTCGGTCAGTTAACCGACATATTTTTTATACACAGTCGGGCGCGTGACCGACTGCAAGGCTGATTAAAAGAGGCTTGAAGTTATGAACATATCATCAATTAACAAAAAATTGAAAAAGACTTTCGGCGGAAAATTCAGTGCTTCGGAGGAGAACGGCTCGATTTTTGTTCGAGGCAAAAGCTCCGATTGGGGCGAAATCGTCGCGGCTTGCCAAGCGGCGGCAAAAAAATTCAGCACAACGCATATTGTCAACGATATTGTTTACACGGGCGAGCAGCCCGCTCCGACGCGTCTGCCGTCTCTCAAGGATGATTTCCTCGAGGGCAGAACACCCGACGTGCTTGTTATCGGCGGCGGCATTTCAGGTGCTTCGATAGCAAGAGAGCTGACCAAGTGGAAGCTTGACGTTTTACTTGTAGACAAGGAGGCAGACCTTGCACTTCAGGCGTCGGGACGCAACGACGGCGAGGTGCACCCCGGAATCGACCTCGGCAAAGGCTCGCTCAAGCACAAGTACATTCGCCGCGCAAACCATATGTATGCAGACGTTTGCCGCGAGCTTGACGTTCCGTTTAAGCAGGTAGGTCAATATGTGCTTTTCCGCAACGCCGCGCTGAAGCCGCTTATCGGTCTGTATGCTTTTTGGCGGAAGCATCACGACGGCATAGAGGACACCGAGATAATCTCGGGCAAGGAGCTTATGCGCCGCGAGCCGAACCTCACACCGGAAACAAAATTCGCAATGTATAATCCGAGCGCAGGCTGTGTTTGCCCTTACGGACTCACCATAGCCTATGCCGAAAACGCCGTTCAAAACGGCGCGCAGGTAAGTCTTAACACCGCCGTGCTTTCCATGGAGGTGTCGGAGCATAACATCATAAGCGTTACCACCAACAGAGGCGTTATTCATCCGAAAATCGTTATCAACGCCGCAGGCGTTTTTGCCGAAGATATTGCCGCCATGGCGGATGACAGATTTTTCTCGATTCATCCGCGTCGAGGAACCAACTCGATTCTTGACCAAAAAGCAGGCGCATATATGCACTCGGTAGCCTCCGTAAAGGACATAAGCGTTCACGGTAAAACCCATTCAAAGGGCGGCGGCATATTGCACACCGTCCACGATAATCTTCTTGTCGGACCCGATGCCGTAGAAACGGTTGAAAAGGAAAACACGGAAACACGCGCAGAGAGCATTAAAACCGTTTTCGACAAGCAGACTCAAACAATGCCGGAGCTGTCAAGACGTGATATAATCACTTATTTCACGGGCGTTCGCGCTCCTACCTTTGAGGAGGATTTTATACTTGAACCCGGCAGAAGAACAAGGAATTTGATTCACGTAGCCGGTATTCAATCCCCCGGACTTACAACCGCTCCCGCGGTTGCCGTCGATATGGCGGAGCTTGCGGTCGATATGCTCGGCAAGACCGAGACGGTTGAAAAAAACAACAATTATAATCCTATTCGCAAGGGCGTTCCCGTGCTTCGCGAAATGGACGACGATACAAGAGAAAAAATGATAGCCGAAAATCCCGACTACGGCGAGATTATTTGCCGCTGCGAGCAAATCAGCAAGGGCGAAATTCTCGACGCTTTGAAATCCCCGATATGCGTTCCGACGGTTGACGGTATCAAAAAGCGCATAAGACCGGGAATGGGACGTTGTCAGGGCGGCTTCTGTTCGCCGCTTGTCACCAAAATAATTGCCGAATTTCTCGGCGTTCCGCTGTACGAGGTTAAAAAATCCTCGGCGGAAGCGGTGATAACATACGGCGAAACAAAGGTAAACGAAGGAGGCGAAGAGTGATGACGACAGGTAACTATGACGTACTCGTTGTCGGCGGCGGTCCTGCCGGACTTGCGGCGGCGATAAGCGCTCACGATAACGGTGCCAAGGTTCTCCTTCTTGAAAGAGAGGCAAGGCTCGGAGGAATACTCAAGCAGTGCATTCACGACGGTTTCGGCCTTCATCACTTCGGCGAGCAGCTCTCCGGTCCGGAATACGCCGAGCGGTTTGAGGATGAGCTGTACAAACGCAATATCGAATACAGCACCCTGACGTTTGTCACGAAAATAGACAAAAACGGCGACGGAGGCTTTACGGTGCATACCGTCGGCAGAAGCGGCGTTTCGATATTTACGGCAAAAGCGCTTGTGCTGGCTACGGGCTGTCGCGAGCGTACCGCCAAGCAGGTATTTATTCACGGTACGCGTCCTGCAGGCGTTTTCACGGCCGGAACCGCACAGCATTTTACAAATCTGCTTGGGCTTATGCCCGCCAAAAAATGCGTAATTCTCGGCTCGGGAGATATAGGACTTATCATGGCACGCCGGCTTACGCTTGAGGGCGCAAAGGTTCTCGGCGTTTATGAGGCAAAGCCTACGCCGTCGGGACTTACGAGAAACCTGCATCAATGCCTGCACGATTATGACATTCCGCTGCACCTGTCGCACACCGTCACTCGCGTGTTCGGAGTTGATAGGCTCGAAGCGGTTGAGATTTCAAAGGTTGACGAAAATATGACTCCGATACCCGGCACACAGAGCCGCGTCGAATGTGACACGCTGATTCTCTCGGTCGGATTGATTCCCGAAAACGAGCTCGCCGAGTCCGTCGGAGTAAAGCTTGACCCACGCACAAAGGGTCCCGTATGCGACGGCCAGTGTATGACGAGCATCGACGGAGTATTCAGCTGCGGCAACGCTTTGCACGTCAACGATTTGGTTGACTTTGTTTCGCAGAACGCCGAGCAGGCGGGAAAATCAGCCGCTGCTTATTCGGGCAGAGAAAGACGGCTTATTGAGATAACCCCGGGCGACGGCTTATTGTACGCAGTGCCGCAAAGGCTCAATCTCAACGAGGATAACAGTAAAACAGACCTGTATTTCCGCGTCCGCGAGGAGGAAAACAACTGTGTGCTTCATATTTACGCGGATGGTAAGGAAATACTTAAAAAGCGTTACGCATTTATGCGTCCGCCCGAAATGGAAAATCTCACGATTGATTTCAGCGCATGCGAATTAAACGAAAACAGCCGAGTGGAGCTTCGGCTGGAAAGACTCGGTAAAGGAGACGGTGTAAAATGACAAAAGAATTGGTTTGCATCGTTTGTCCCCGTTCGTGCAGAATGACGATTACATCAGACGGCGACGAGCTTGTTGTGACCGGCAACACCTGCAAAAGGGGCAAAGAATTCGCCGTAAGCGAAATGACCGACCCACGTCGTACCGTTTGCACAACGGTGCGCACCGCCTTCCCTTCGGTACCGGTTCTGCCCGTTCGCGTATCGGGGCCGATTCCCAAAAACAGAATTTTCGACCTGATGCACGAGGTAAACCGTATCACCGTTTCAAAACGACTCGGACGAGAGGAAGTCGTTGTACCGAATATTCTCAATCTCGGCGTGGATTTGATTGCAACAAGCAATATCCTGAAGGACGAGAAGAAGCAACCTTAAAAAAGAAAGAGGGGAAAATCTTTAATGGAACAGTCACTTGTGCTGACCTTTGACGTCGGCACGCAGAGTGCAAGATGCTTGCTTGTCAATGAGAGTGGAGACTTTGAGGATAAGGAGCAGCAAAAATACAAGGTTCCTTATTTATCAAAACAGCCCGGATGGGCAGAACAGACCCCGGATTTTTATTTTAACATTATAGCCGAAATGTCAAAAAAGGTTATCGAGAGAAATGCCGATAAGCTTGACCGCATAACAGCCGTATGCCTTACCTGCATACGTGACACGGTGCTTTGCCTCGACAAAGACAAACGTCCGCTTCGCGACATAATATTATGGCTCGACGAGCGTGAGGCCGACGAGGACGGACAGATTCCGGCAGCAAAACGCGCATTGTTTTCGCTTGTGGGAATGGGAGAATCGGTAGATATGATTTACCGAGCCTCTACCGGCAACTGGATTATGCAAAACGAGCCCGAAATATGGGCCAAAACAGACAAATACGTTATGCTGCCGTCATATCTCAACTATCTTTTGACGGGCGAGCTTAAGGATTCCGTGGCAAATATGATAGGTCACGTACCGTTTGATTACAAAAACCGCCGTTGGATGAAACCCGGTGCTCTCACGCGCTGCGTGTGTAATGTTCCGTCCGAAAAGCTCTGTGAGCTTGTTCCGTCGGGCGAGGTTATAGGTAAAATCACAAAAGATGCGTCCGAAAAAACGGGTATTCCAATGGGACTTCCGCTTATAGCAACCGGCTCCGACAAGGGCTGTGAAACCATCGGTATGTCCGTTGTAAAATCAAACCGAGCAGCAATTTCCTTCGGCACGACCTCAACCTTACAGATGGCGGTTAAAAAATATTTTGAACCGCAGCCTTATATGCCGGCTTATCCGGCTGTTCCGAACGATATGTTCAACCCCGAATTCGAGGTCTATCGCGGATTTTGGATGATTTCGTGGTTTATAGAGCAGTTTGCCGCGAAGGATAAGGTTGACGCCGCCGAGGAGGGCGTTTGCATAGAGCGTTATCTTGACGATAAAATCAAGGATATTGAGGCCGGCTCCGGCGGACTTATTTTACAGCCGTTTTGGACTCCGGGCATCACGAACCCGAACGCGAGCGGCGCAATTATAGGCTTTTCGGATTTCCATACGCGTTATCATTTGTATCGTGCCATAATAGAGGGCATCTGCTTAGAGCTGTACCACGGGCTCGTTAAAATGCAAAAACGCTCAAGCGTCACGGTAGATGAGCTTTATGCCGGCGGAGGCGGCTCCAGCAGCCCGGTCGTATGTCAAATTGCCGCAGATGTGTTCGGCTTGCCCGTACACCGTATTCAGACTCACGAGGCGAGCGCAGTCGGCTGTGCCATGGTCGCGTTTATTTCACAGGGCGTTTACGGTAGCTATGAGGACGCCATAGAGCATATGGTACATAAAAAAGACGTATTTATTCCGAACGAGGAAAACCACCGAACCTATATGAAAATTTACGGCAAGGCGTATTCTCACCTTGCCTCAAGATTAAAGCCAATAGAAAAATACCTACATCATTTTCAAACAGGAGGACACTGATAATGAGTACAAAACCGTATAAGGGCTTTGAGCCTAAATGGATGCTTCAGAGAGCACCTGAGAACAGCTATCGTTCAATTTTCCGCTGGGGCGACCCCGACTTCTTCAAATATCCGAAGGAGAGCCTTTACAAATATGTTAAAAAACGCTGCAATCTCAAGGACGAGGAGTTTATGCAGTATAATGACGATTTGGGTCTTGACCCCGTAAATCTCGGCGAAGAGCACGCTCCGAAGATTGACAAAAAGCACGTAAAGGCCATTGCCGCAATAGTCGGCGAAAAGAACGTCTCACAGAGCGACTACGACCGTCTCGCCGTTTCCTACGGACAGACAATGTACGATCTTCTCAGAATGCGTCACCGTCGCTTTGACTCTCTTCCCGACCTTGTTGTTTTCCCGGAGACAAGCGAGCAGATTGAGAAAATCGTAGCCTACGTCACAAAGAATAAAATACCGCTCTATGTTTACGGAGGCGGCTCGTCGGTTACAAGAGGCGTTGAGCCCATTAACGGCGGCGTTTCTCTTGATATGCGCCGCAACTTCAACAAGGTCATTAAATTCAATGAGACCGACCAGACCATTACCGTTCAGGCAGGTATGTCCGGACCAAAGCTTGAGGAAACGCTTCAAAACGCTCAGAGCCTTTTCGGCGCAAAGCGTCCGTACACCTGCGGTCACTTCCCGCAGTCATTTGAATATTCATCCGTCGGCGGTTGGACCGTCACACGCGGTGCCGGTCAGAACAGCACCTATTACGGCACCATAGCCGATATAGTTGTTTCGCAGAAATACGCCACACCGATAGGTAAAATCGAGACAAGTCACTATCCGAGAGAGGCTACGGGACCGAATCTCAATCAGGTCATGATGGGCGGCGAGGGCACCTTCGGCGTTCTTACCGAGGTCACACTCAAGTTTTTCCGCTGGATGCCCGAAAACAGAAAACGCTTTTCTTATATGTTCAAGGACTGGCCGACAGCTATGCGCGCCGCTCGTGAAATGATGCAGTGCGAGTGCGGCTTCTCCTCTGTTTTCCGTCTTTCAGACCCGGAGGAGACTTCATTAATGCTCCATCTTTACAACGTTGACGAAACGCCGCTTGAGCCTCTTCTTGATAAATTGGGCTACAAGGACTTTGAGCGCTGTCTCTTCCTCGGATTTACAGACGGCGAAAAGGGCTTCTCAAGAAACGTTGCGCATAACATAATGAAAATTGCCGTTAAGCACGGCGGTATCCCGATGACCGGCTACGTATGCAAGGGCTGGGAAAAGGGCCGCTTCAACGACCCGTATCTTCGCGATACACTCATGGATTTCGGCTTTATGATCGATACGCTTGAGTGCACGGTCAACTGGTCAAATATGGCTCGTGTTCACCGTGAGGTTCGTGAGGTTTGCCATAAGCTTCCGAACACAATCGTTACAACTCATATGTCGCATTGCTATCCGCAGGGTGCCAACCTCTACTTCATCTTTATGACTAAAATGCAGGACGAAGAGGAGTTCCGTGCTTATCACGCAACAATTCTCGACGCCATACAGAAGAGCGGTGCTGCCATCAGCCACCACCACGGTATCGGAAAGATGTTTGCCCCGTGGCTTGAGGGCTACCTCGGCGAAAAGGAATACGGCATAATCCGCACGCTTAAAAACTATTTTGACCCCGATTACCTTATGAATCCGGGCGGAACCATAGGACTTGACCTTAAGCCCGAGGATAAAAAGTATCTGCGTGAGCATACCGAGTATGTTGACGAGCTCAAGGACTGAATAGGCTGTTGAAGCGCGGCTCAAAGCCGTAACGTCAAGCACAAACACATAAAATCAAGGCTTTCGTCTCACCTGAAACGAAAGCCTTTTTATTGCCGTTCACAGAAAAGCTTACTTTTTGTATAAGCTTTCGGCATTTGCGGCTGTTGACTGTTTGCCGTCGTAATTATATAATAATTTATAACATAATTTCGCCGCATATGTAATATGCCGCACAAGTAAAGAGGTTCATCATGACAGATAAAAGCTATTCAATTATTTTCAGCAGTCCGACAGGCAACACGAGGCTGCTCGCCGACGCCATTCGCGACGCGCTGCCGGAGGAAAACTGCAATTATTTCGGAGTGTGCGAAAACGCCGATACACAATCCGACATTTTGTTTATAGGCTTTTGGACGGATAAGGGAACCGCCGACAAGGCGACCTTGGATTTGCTCGAAAAGCTGAAAAATAAAAGGATTTTTCTTTTCGGAACGGCGGGCTTCGGCGGAGACGAGGAGTACTTCAAAGAAATCCTCGCAAATACAAAAAAGAGCATTAGTGCCAGCAACATCACAGTCGGCGAGTATATGTGTCAGGGGAAAATGCCGCAAACGGTCAGGGAGCGCTATATCAAAATGAAAAGCCTGCCGAATCCCGTGCCGAATCTCGATATGCTGATTGAAAACTTTGACCGTGCTCTGTCTCATCCCGACGAAAACGATTTGAAAAGGCTGAGGCTCTCCGTGGAAAAGCTGTAATAAGAAGCGACAGCGCGACCTACCCCGCTATGCTGTGCCGCGTATCATATTACTATTGATTTATTGTAAAAATAATGATAAAATATTCAGCATAGCACGTAAGCAGGTGTAGTTTAATGGCAGAACATCAGCTTCCCAAGCTGAATACGGGGGTTCGATTCCCCTCACCTGCTCCAAAAACGGCAAGTATCATTTGATGCTTGTCGTTTTTTACTTTTTCGCATTTTACTCTCGTCTCGCTTTTCTTTCGTCCACCCTCAGTCCGCTCACTTCATTATTCGCTGTTCACTTTTCTCTCTTCGCTCAACCTCTCCTCTCTTGCAGAGGAAGGTGAGCCTCGTCAAGGCAAGCCGGAGGGATTCTGCCTCCCTTGTAAAGGGAGGTGGGTTGCCGTCAAGGCAAGCCGGAGGGATTTTCTTAAAAAAAATAGATTTTAAAAAGAAAGTGCTTCGCTGTTTAATCCCTCAGTCATCTTCGATGACAGCTCCCTTTTCAAGGGAGCCTAAACAATCCCTCAGTCACCTGCGGTGACAGCTCCCTTTACAAGGGAGCCTGAACAATCCCTCAGTCTACTCACTTCGTTCGTAGCCAGCTCCTAACGGGAGCCCGTCCCCTTTGTCGCTCCGCGACATTTCCCCACACTGTGGGGAATCACCCTTTACAAGGGAGCCTATCAGAGTGCCGCGCCTTGTAAATAAAACCCATTAAAAAAGCTCCCCTTGGGGGAGCTTTTCGTTATTATTCGCCGCCGGTACGTCTGAAAAGGTCGTTAATGTGTCTGAAATAATTTTTGTCTATACCGTCTATTGTTTCCTCGGTGGTTCTGAACTGCCAGTTGCCGAACGCTCTGCCGGGAACATTCATACGCGCGTCCGAGCCGAAACCGCACATATCCTGATAAGAAATGACGGCAAGCTTTGCCGAAGAGCGCCACACGGTTTCGATAATCTTGCGGCAGGACGGGCTGTAATATCCGCCGTCGCCCCAGTTATCGCCCGTAAATCCGCAGTAATCAAGCGCAAAGGCTCGTTCTTCGGGCGTTGCCTCCCAAAGCCACGCAAGCAGCGTTGTATTGTCATGCGTGCCGACATATGCTACGGTATTCAGCGGATAGTTATGCGGCAGATGTGTGCTGTTTCCGCACGGGTCAAAGCCGAACTGTATTACACGCATACCGGGGAACCGAGTTTTATCAAGCAGCTGTGTGACGTCCTCGCCGAACACGCCGAGATCCTCTGCAATAATAGGAACGTCTCCCATTTCTTCCTTTACGGCGTCAAAAAATTTCATTCCGGGCCCCTTGACCCATTCGCCGTTTTTCGCCGTTTTTTCGTCCGCAGGAACAGCCCAATATGACGCAAATGCGCGAAAATGGTCAATTCTGACCGTATCATAAAGTCGAAAAGCGTCCTTTATGCGGCTGAGCCACCAGGCATAGCCCGTTTTTTCAAGCACATCCCAATTATAAAGCGGGTTGCCCCAAAGCTGACCGTCCTTTGAGAAGTAATCGGGCGGAACTCCCGAAACTCTGCGGCGCACAAAGCTGCGCTCATCTATCTCAAAAAGCTCCGTATTGCTCCAAACATCGGCACTGTCGGTTGAGACGTATATCGGCATATCGCCGAGTATTTTTACGCCGTTTTCGTTGGCAAACTGCTTTATGCGGTGCCATTGAGAAAAGGCAATATACTGCTCGAATTTATAAAAATCGGCTTCGTCTTTCAACTCGTCTCTGTTTTTAAGCGCATTTTCGTACCGCGCGAATTTTTCATCCCACTCATACCACGGCTTGCCGCCGAATTTTTCCTTTGCGGCGCAAAACAGCGAATATGCTTCGCACCACGGGTTCTCCTCGCAGAATTTTTCAGTCTCCGCAGATACTTCGTTTTTCTTGTTTTGATACGCGATTTTTAAAAGCTCCCTGCGGCTTTTTGCGGCAAATTCGTAGTCCGCCGTGTAAGGCGAGCCGTAATATACGCTTCTTGCAAGGTCGTCTTCCGACACAAAGCCGTCATTTTTGAGCGTGTCCGGGTCAATCAGAAGCGGTGACAACGCAAATGCCGCCGGAGACGCATAAGGTGAGCCGTAAAAATCCGTAGGACAAAGCGGCAGCACCTGCCAATATGAAAACCCCATATCCTTGATACGGCGTATAAACCGTTTTGTCTCTTCGCCCATTACGCCGATTCCGTATTTTGACGGGAGCGACGTGATATGCATTAAAACTCCGCCGGCTCTTGTATTAAGCATTATATAATTCCCCTTTTTTGAGCTTCGTCTTGATTTATGCCGCTTTGAGATACTCCTCAAGGCACAGGCCGCTCTTATTCATCGCCTTTGCAGCCTCTTTACCGACATAACGCCAATGCCACGGCTGATAATTCATACCCGTTTTGTCGGTTTTATTTTCGGGATAGCGCAAAATAAAGCCGTAATCCTGCGCATTTTTTACAAGCCACGAAAACTCCTTTGTAGAGGCAAAATCGGAGCTTGCACTCACAATATCCATTGACAGGCCGAGATTTTGCTCGGAATATCCGCCCGGCAAAATAAACGTGCGCGCCTTTGCGGCGGCGTCGTCATCGGACAGGCCCTGATTTTTATAATAACTCACCTTTCGGTTGTAATTATCGTTTTGACGTGAAACCGAGCAATACCCTGCATACGGAGTTAAAACGCAGCCGTCCTTCTTTGCGGCGTCGTACATCTCTTGATACGCTTTAACAACTCTCGAATCAAGCTGCACGCTGCTTCCGCTTATCGCGTTTGCAAGCGACGGCACATATCCGTCTGGCAGCTTATGCCCTGCGTTAACAAGCGTGAGCTCCCAATTGCCCGAGCTCGGGTCTACGGTTTGAGGATTGTTAAAATCGGCTGCCGAAGCCGTAACGGGCGGTGCCGATGCGGTCGTCTCCGGAACGGTTTCAGGGGCTGTCGTTTCCGCGGTAGTCTCTTCTTCGGTCGTCTCCTCCTGCGGTTCTTCCGGTGTGGTTGTTTCGCTGATTTTTGCTTCGAGCCTCTCGACGGCAGGGTCCTTTACCTCTCTTTGCCCTATCGTAAGCTCGCCGACTATAAGCCCCGTCATTATAACGGCCAAAATTACAAACAGTAAAAATTTTCTTTTTACCGTCTTTTTCAATCTGACTTTTTTCTTCATATTTCGCGTCCTTTTAAAATCTCTTCTTGATATTTTAAAATGTTTACGTCGGATTGTCAATCAAAAGGCGCATTTCGGCGACAAAATTCAGCCGACGGAGACTTTTTTCTCATCAAAGTAAGCGAAGCCGTCAATCCACACATTGATTTTTTATCTTTAAGGCACTCCGACAATGCGCAAAAAAGACCCTGCGGATTTTACTCTGCAAGGTCTTTTTCCTGTTATGGTTTAAAAATTGGGGTTGCCCAAAATCAAACTCTGATTATTTGTTCTTCTCTGCGATTGCAGCCTGAGCAGCAGCAAGACGAGCGATCGGAACACGGAACGGTGAGCAAGATACATAGTCGAGGCCGATCTTGTGGCAGAACTCAACAGAAGACGGGTCGCCGCCGTGCTCACCGCAGATACCGCAGTGAAGTGACGGACGGGTAGCTTTACCGTTCTTAACAGCCATTTCCATGAGCTGGCCTACGCCGACCTGGTCAAGCTTAGCAAACGGATCGCTCTCGAATATCTTCTTGTCATAGTAAGCACCGAGGAACTTACCTGCATCGTCACGGCTGAAGCCGTAAGTCATCTGAGTAAGGTCGTTGGTACCGAAGCAGAAGAACTCAGCTTCCTTAGCGATGTCGCCTGCGGTAAGAGCCGCACGCGGAATCTCTATCATGGTACCTACTTCATACTTCATATCGGAGCCGGCAGCAGCAATTTCTGCATCTGCAGTCTCAACAACGATGTCCTTAACATATTTAAGCTCTTTAGCGTCGCATGAAAGCGGAATCATAATTTCGGGAGCAACAGTCCAGTCCGGATGAGCCTTCTGAACGTTGATAGCGGCGCGGATAACAGCCTTAGTCTGCATCTTTGCGATTTCCGGATAGGTTACTGCAAGACGAAGTCCGCGGTGACCCATCATCGGGTTAAACTCGTGAAGAGAAGCGATGATAGCCTTAATCTGCTCAACGGTCTTGCCCTGAGCGTCTGCAAGCTTCTTGATGTCAGCTTCTTCGGTGGGAACGAACTCGTGAAGAGGCGGATCGAGGAAACGGATTGTTACCGGGCAGCCCTCAAGTGCTTCATAGAGCTTTTCAAAGTCGCTCTGCTGATAAGGAAGAATCTTATCAAGAGCAGCTTCTCTCTCTTCAACGGTGTCGGAGCAAATCATCTCTCTGAATGCGGCAATTCTGTCCTCTTCAAAGAACATATGCTCTGTACGGCAAAGGCCGATGCCCTCAGCGCCGAGTTCTCTTGCCTTCTTAGCGTCAGCCGGAGTATCTGCATTGGTACGAACCTTGAGGGTTCTGTACTTATCAGCCCAGCCCATTATTCTGCCGAATGTACCTGCTATGGTAGCGTCAACAGTCGGGATAATGCCCTCATAGATGTTACCGGTAGAACCGTCTATTGAAATGTAGTCGCCCTCGTGGAATTCCTTGCCTGCGAGAGTGAACTTCTTATTTTCTTCGTCCATATCGATAGCTGTGCAACCCGATACGCAGCAAGTACCCATACCGCGTGCAACAACGGCAGCGTGTGAAGTCATACCGCCGCGAACGGTGAGAATACCCTGAGAAGCCTTCATACCGGTGATGTCCTCGGGAGAGGTCTCAAGACGAACAAGAACAACCTTTTCGCCTCTCTCGTTCCACTCCTCTGCATCCTCTGCGGTGAATACTATCTTACCGCAAGCAGCACCGGGAGAAGCACCGAGGCCCTTGCCGAGCGGAGTAGCTGCTTTAAGAGCTGCTGCATCAAACTGCGGGTGAAGAAGAGTATCAAGGTTACGCGGGTCGATCATAGCTACCGCTTCTTCCTCGGTTCTCATACCCTCGTCAACGAGGTCGCAGGCAATCTGAAGAGCTGCCTGAGCTGTTCTCTTACCGTTTCTGGTCTGAAGCATATAAAGCTTGCCGTGCTCAACGGTGAACTCCATATCCTGCATATCTCTGTAATGATCCTCAAGGGTCTTGCAAACATTTTTAAACTCTGCAAATGCCTCGGGGAACTTCTGCTCCATCTCTGTGATGTGCATGGGAGTACGAACGCCTGCAACAACGTCCTCGCCCTGAGCGTTTGTAAGGAACTCACCGAAGAGGCCCTTAGCGCCGGTAGCCGGGTCACGTGTGAATGCAACGCCTGTGCCGCAATCATCGCCCATGTTACCGAATGCCATTGACTGTACGTTAACTGCGGTACCCCATGAATACGGGATGTCGTTATCACGGCGATAAACGTTTGCACGGGGGTTGTCCCATGAACGGAAAACAGCCTTGATAGCGCCCATGAGCTGATCCTTGGGATCGCTCGGGAAATCCTCGCCTATTTTAGCCTTATACTCATCCTTGAACTGCATAGCGAGCTTTTTAAGGTCGTCGGCGTCAAGCTCTACGTCCTGAGTTACGCCCTTTTCCTTTTTCATCGCGTCTATAAGCTGCTCAAAATATTTCTTGCCGACTTCCATAACAACGTCGGAATACATCTGAATAAATCTTCTGTAGCAGTCCCAAGCCCATCTCGGATTGCCTGACATTTCGGAAATTGTGTTAACAACCTCCTCGTTAAGGCCGAGGTTGAGGATTGTGTCCATCATACCGGGCATTGAAGCGCGCGCACCGGAACGAACCGATACGAGAAGCGGATTTTTCTTATCGCCGAACTTTTTACCGGTGATGCCTTCCATCTTTACGATGTACTCGTTTATTTCAGCCATGATCTCGGGATTGATCTCGCGGCCGTCCTCATAATACTGAGTACAAGCTTCTGTTGTGATAGTGAAGCCCTGCGGTACCGGAAGACCGATGTTGGTCATTTCGGCAAGGTTTGCGCCTTTACCGCCGAGGAGCTCACGCATGTTAGCATTACCCTCTGAAAAAAGGTAGCAATACTTTTTTGCCATTGAGAATACCTCCAATTATAAATTACAGTGTTAATGGCTGCCCTCGCTTTAAAGCTATGGGCATTATAAACCGCTTGATATTATAGCAGAAAAAATACGGCATTTCCATAGTTTTTGCGAATTTTTTGTATTTCGGCGAAATAAATTAAGCACAAAATATAATTTTGAGCATTTTAGGGGAAAATATGCAAGTTTTACGCCGTTTTTTGCGCCTAACAACTGCGCAAATCAAAAAGGAGCCGTAAAAATTACAGCTCCTTTCGGAAATGAAATTATACAAGACCCGCGTACATCTTTAAGATGTACTCCGCGTCAAAGGTAGAAATATCGCCGCTGCGGTTTGCATCCGCAACATATTTAGCCGTGGGGGACAGCTCCTCCATACCGTTTACGTATCTTAAAGCAAGCCTTGAGTCAACGGGCGTTATGCTGCCGTCAAGGTCCACGTCGCCGAACTTTGCCGTAAGCGGAGCCACGTAGTGAGTTCCCGCATTATACACAAGGAACTGCGGATACTCCGCCCAAGTGTCAACGGTCGGCTGCGTTTTCGCCGTCATCGCCCGCACATAAAGGTCACAGCCGTTTTTGCGGTAATCAAACATCGAATGGCCGTAATTCTTTATAAACCAGGTATTTTCGGGGAGCATACAGGTTGAGGCGTCGATAATGCCGTCCTCGGAAAGACAGTTGTGCCCGACGTCCCTCGCCTGAACGTAATCGTCGCCGAGAGTCATTTTAAGACGGGCGCAGGTGGCACCGCCGCTTGTACGGTTTGTCTCTATAACTCCGTCGCTCGTGTAATCGGCAGTAGGCGTAAACGGCGCTATATAAAGATTGTAGTTTGAGAATATGCAAACAGAAGTGCCGCTTGCCTTGGCTCTCTGTAAAATCGAAGAAATATTCGCCTGTATATCGTGTATCTCGTCGATTTTTCTCTCAAAGGTCGCCCAGTTGGCAGCTATCACAGAAGCCGAGACACCGCTTTGCTGCTGATTTTTCTCCATATACGCCTTCATTACGGCTTTTGCGTCATCATAGTATTCATCGGGTACAAACGCCCAAAGACTCGGCGTGTAGCCGAAGCCGGAAACAAGGCACTCGGTATAAATTCGGTCCTTATAGGTTCTGCCGCTGCCGTCGGGAAGCTCGGTCTCAAGGAAGCCCTCAAGCTTCGGCACCGCAAGCTGCAAAAGCTTTAAGGTGTCAAGCACCTTGCCGAGAGTGTCGGAATTCATACTCTGATTTATAAACGGGATAAGCTTATCTATGCCGACGGCTATCTCGCCCTTAAAGAGGCAACCCACCATATCAAGCCCCGTAAATGCGGAATTTAGCATGGTTATGTTTGAGACGTCGTCACAGCCGTAAAGCCCCAAATACGAAGCCAAAACCGCTCCGCCCATACTGTGGCCGGCAATCGACACCTTGTCGACGTGCTTATCCGCCTTGATTTTTTGAACATACGTGTTTATGTCCGCTGCAAGCTCCTGCATAGATTTATGCCAAGTAAGACCGTAAACGTAAACGTTGTCGGCACCGACTTCGTCGCAGCACGCGTCGACTATATCCTTATCAAAGACGTCTCCCCTTGTGACCTCGTCAAGTCCGTATTGCGATACCGGCTCGGTATATTGGTCTATAACGGTGACGTCGGGGTGCTTTGCCGTGCCGTCGGGATTGCACGAAACCGGCTCGAAAAGATTGTTTGCTATTTCCACTATTCCCGTGCAAAACGTTTCATAATCTCCCTTTAGAAACGCGCCGAGCGGAGCTATGGCGTTTTTCGCCGTTTCAACTATTGCGTCCTGCGACGGCCCCCAAACCTGATTTCCGTCACCGTCCACCAACACATATTCGCCGAAGCCTGCTATTATCAGGATAGGCGTAACCTTATCCTTGGGCTCTGCGGCTGCCGCTGGAACAAAGCAAAGAACTGTCATGGTCAGTGCCAAAAGTATACTGACAAACTTTTTCATCCTGTTTTTTGACATAATTATTCTCCCCCTGCTTTAAATAATTAAGTAGATATTACCATAATTATATCATTTTTGCAATATTTTTTATACAATCAGCTCATAAAATCCGTCTCGACCCTTTTAATTGACGTTTCGGGCGAATATGTCCATTTATCTATGTGACCGTCACTTATAAAATAATCCGCCGCCGGACTTTTGCCGTCACCGGTAAAATAGTCCACGATAATAAGCTTTATTTTCATCCTTTCGGGATTTATACTTTTTATGTAAACTGCGGCACTGTCGCCTGCGCGCGGCCCTAAGGCGCATTCGGCAAGCCCTGCAAGATTGGGCGCAAGCTCCACGAATATACCGTAATCCTCCACGGAGCGTATTACTCCGGGCACGGTTTCTCCGGGCGCGAATTTTGAAGCATTTTCCTCCCAAGTGCCGAGCAGCTCCTTTTGCGACAAGGTGATTCTGCCGTTTTCGTCTATCGATTTCACAACTGCCTTTATATCCTGATTAACCGAAAAACGAACACACGGATGAGGTATGCGCGATACCGAGATACCGTCTATCGGCATAAGTGCCGAAATGCCTGCGCCTATGTCGCAAAACGCGCCGAACGGCTCAAGGTGCGTCACGCGCGCGTCGATTATATCGCCCGGAATGAGTCTTGAAGTATAATTTGCCGCGCACTCCTCTTGGAGCTTGCGGCGGCTGAGCAGAGCGAATGTCTCGCCCCTTTCATTCTCGGAAAATCCCGTTATCACAAAGTCAACGGGCTTATTAACGCGCGATATTATGGCTATGTCGCGAACCGTGTTATCTTCAATCCCCATAGCACATTCCTTGCGCGGCATAAATCCCTTCATACACCTTAAATCCACGTCGAGATTGTGTCCGCGGTCGCAGAGAACCGCGCGCGCCTCAAGCGATTCTCCCGACAAAAAGGCGTTTTTGAGCTCCGCCGGGCTTGAAAGCCTTTTTTCGACGGCTTCGATGTCTGCGCGTGCACCCTCGGGGTAATATTTTTTCATAATTCTCACCTGCTTTGTTTACACTATGCCTGCCGCTTTATAAACACCGTGTCCCTTATGGCAGGTACAACACTATATGTATATGCGACAGCTCTTCGGTTGAGAATTAACGCGCGATTTTATTTTAGCCCGGCAAGCCTCCGGTTTTGCCGCGACGCAGAACGAAGCGAGCCGCTCAAAACCGTAATAAACAAAGTCCGCAAAATGCAAAAGTGCCGCAAACACGAGGTTTGCGACACTTTTTTACACCATATTCAAATATCACTTTTTAGCCTGCTTTGAGTACTTCTTGAGATATATAAATCTCATAAGTCTTGTCTCAATGGGGCTTATGGGCTTGCCTGCCTCAAACAGTCTTGCGCCGACTGCGGTCTTGCAGCCCTTATCCATTACCATTTCAACCGCCGTGGCATCATATTCGCTGCCCGATACGCAAAGCGCACCGTTGTTGTTAAGAAGAACGCCGTTTCTGCCCTTGAGAGCCTTTACGACCTTCTTAGCGGTCTTTTTTGTGCTGTTGGGATTAAATGTTACCGAGCGAACGGTTGCGCCGACAAGCTGTGCAAAATCGTCAAGAAGCGGCTTCATTGTTTTGCCCGACTTAGACATTGCGACTTCCGCCGGTGTTTTGGTGTGCATAATGAAGTTTACGTCCTTGCGCTTTTTATAGATGGCTCTGTGCATTTCAGCCGAAGCCGGATAATCATTGCCTGCTACAAGCTCGCCCGTTTTAATATCTATTCTGACTATCGAGCCGTCGCCGTCTACGGCACTTATATTAAACACACTGCCGTCACGTTCGCTGTTGCACGGCTCAAATACCGGAGCCTCCTTGGCGCTCGAGTCAAAAAGCGAGCCGATATATTCGGCTACGTCGCCGAAGGTCTCGGCTACCTTACCGGTGATGAGACGGTATCTGTTTTTAACGGTAGTTTCGCAGATCTTTTCGAGCTCTGCCGCCACCTTAAACGCCTCGTCGTAATCCTTACCCATGCAAAGAGCACCGTGGTGAGCCATAATTACGGCCTTGGAGTCCGAACGCTTTATAGCCTCGACAACGCCCTTGCGAAGCTTGCCGGTTCCGGGAAGTCCGTATGCCGCAATCGGGACATTATCACCGACTATTTCGGCCGACGCGGGTTCAACCTCGTTTATATCCATACCGAGCGCACTTATGACGGACGCCTGCATCTGATGCGTGTGAATTACGAAATTAACCTCGGGGCGAAGACGATATGCCTCGGCATGAATGCCCTTTTCCGAGGACGGCTTAATGTCACCCTCATAGCTGCAATCGTCGATATTAACAACTACTATTTCGTCGGGAGTAAGAGTTTCATAGGGACGTCCGCTCGGAGTAATAACGAATCTCTTATCGTCTACTCTGCATGAAATATTACCCCATGTTCTCGCGATAAGGCCGTATTCAACAACCTCTATACCGGCTTTAATGACGAGCTGTTTTGCTTCCATTATATCCATTGTATTCACCTCTTCGTTATTTATAACAAAGCGGGACAGACGGAAAACCCGTCCGCCCCGTTTTCTTGGGATTAATTCAGTCAGCTTTAACAGCGACGTTTTCAAATACTCTGTCGAAGCAAGCAAGAGCCTGGTCGATCATCTTAGGAGTATAAGCAGCTGAAGTATAAAGACGGCTGCCTGCGAGAGTTACAAGACCCTCTGCCATGTAAGCTGCGCCCATATGCTCCATTTCCTTCTGTCTTACGCCGGTCTCGCCGAGAATTGCCGGGATTTCCCACGGTTTCTTCCAGTTAATCTGATAGTGCATTGTGCCGACTGTCTCAAGGTGGCAGATAGAGCCGGTGTTCCAAACTACGAAGGGAAGACCGTGCTTCTTAACGAGCTCTTTAAGACCCGCACAAATTCTGTCGCCCATCTGACCTGCCTTCTGGCAAGCGTTGGTTCTTTCGATTTCTTCAAGAGTGAAGTAACCTGCGCAGCATGAAAGCGGGTTAGCGGTCATTGTGCCGCCGACAAGAGCCTTGTGGATCTTCTTACCGCTCGAATCAAGGCCTGCACCGAGATACTTCATGTACTCTCTCTTACCGCCGATGCCGCCTGCACCCGGATAACCGCCTGCAATAACTTTACCGAATATGGTAAGGTCGGGCGATACGCCGAAGTAACCTTGAGCACCTGCCATACCGATACGGAAGCCTGTAACAACCTCATCGAATACGAGGAGTGCGCCGTATTTGCGGCAAAGACGCTCAACGCCTTTAACATATTCAACGGTGATGGGGGTAGTACCGCTCTCGGGGCCTACCGGCTCCATATAAACGGCTGCTGTGCCGCCGCGGAACTGGTTGAGTCTGAGCTTTCTCTCAAGCTCGTCAAGATCGTTCGGAGTAGTCTCCTGAATGAACATGAAGCAGTTGAGCGGAACACCGTGAGCCTGTGTGAACTTTGTGCCGTTTACGCGGATACCGTAAGCCATCTGATCTGACCAGCCGTGGTAAGCGCCGCCCATCTTTATGATGTTCTTATGCTTTGTAGCAAGTCTCGCGATACGAGCCGCACCCATGCAAGCCTCGGTGCCCGAGCCCATCATACGGAACATATCAACGGTTTCAACGCTGTCGGAAATCTTTTTGGCGAGCTTGTACTCAAACTCGTGGAAAAGTCCGGTTGAGGGACCGCAAGTATTAAGGAGGTCGATGACCTGCTCACGAACAGCTTTCGGGTTGGAGCCGAGAACAGTCGGGCCGCCTGCCTGAAGGAAGTCAAAATACTTGTTGCCGTCAACGTCATAGAGATATGCACCCTCTGCCTTTGTGAAAACAAGCGGGAAGGGATAGTTGAAAGCAAGGTTATGCTGAACGCCGCCGGGAATTATCTGGCGAGCTTCCTCAATCTGTGCTTTTGATTTGAGGCACTTTTTGTTGTAATACTCATCCTCGTATTTTTTAAGAGCCTCCGGCTTGATGGTGTAAATCGGCTTTTTAATAAGCTCATCAAGCTCTTTGTTGACTGCAACAGCGTCATTGTACTCCGAAATTGCAAATCTTGTGTCCATATCGTGACCTCCGTTTAATAAAATTAACGAAACGGTGCTGCGCAAAAGCGGCGCACCATAGATAACCACATGTAGTGAATTACCGTTCACTTGTAATTATAGCACAAAAAAGACTCTTGTCAACGCAAAAATACGACGCGGCAAACAAATCGAACTCAAAATTGCGGACGTTTAGATGTTTTTTAACTATTATTTGAATTTGTTAAACTAAACAGCCGCGAAATTGAAAAAATGACGAATACATCTGTGGGGTGTAAATGAGCAACTACACAATATATTGATGATTACTCCGTCAAAATAAATAATCAATGTGTTAATTATTCGTCAATCTGCCGAAATTTCGAAATTGCGGCAAAAATCGCGGATTTTTTGCATAAATGTCTCTTTCGACTGCCGAATTTACATTGCAGCCGCTTTCAGGCTACATCAAATATGGTGATTCCCCACAGTGTGGGGAAATGTCACGAAGTGACAAAGGGGACTCTCTCCCGTCAGGAGCTGGACGCTAACGAAGTGAGTAGACTGAGGGATTAAAAAGTAATTTGCTTTCTATATAAATTCCATAAAACTCCACAGAATCCCTCCGGCTTGCCTTCGGCAACCCACTTCCCTTTTCAAGGGAGGCAAAAAGCGGATTAAAGGTCACGCACATTCTTTTTAAATTCCGTAAATTCCCATGAAATCCCTCCGGCTTGCCTGCGGCAACCCACCTCCCTTTACAAGGGAGGCAAAAAGCGGATTAAAGGTCACGCACATTCTTTTTAAATTCCGTAAATTCCTATGAAATCCCTCCGAGTTGCCTTCGGCAATCCACCTCCCTTTTCAAGGGAGGCAAAAAGCTTCCAAACTGCTTTGGCGAGGCTTGCTCTCTGCAAGGGAGGCTGAAAAGTAAAAAGACGAAAACGGAAGTGGAAAACGAATAGTGAAAAGGGCGGGCAGTGGTGTGTAGAAAGCTCCTCATATGACACACAAAAAAAGAATAGGCATACAGCACCTAAATTAAGTACAAAAACAGAATAGGCACACGATATCAAAATGCGGTACAGAAACGGAATGGTGCACAAAATGCAAAACAGGGCACAAAAAAACAGAGCAAGGCGAACCTTGCTCTGCTTATGATTGTTAATAAATCGGATCGATTGCTACGTGAGCGTCAGATCTCAACCCAACCCGAGTCGCCGCCCTCTACGGGGCCGGTGCCTATGGAGATTGTGATGATATCATCAAGCTCGTATGCAGAAACATCGAAATCCGGTGTTTGATAAACCTGTTTCATTGAGATTTAATCTCCTTTCAAGATATAATAATAAAATTTAATGTCGGAACGGAATATTCAGTTTTGAACAGCCGAACCGATAGTAAAGTTTCGCTGTGGTTTCTTGGTAAAATTCAATTACTGAGCTTTCCAAGCAGCAACAGCAGCATCATATCCTGAAGCAACTTTAGCAGTTACAGCTGCGGAATACCAAACATAATGATCGGCAGTACCGTCATTGTAGCATACATAAGCGATGCAGTCAATATCAGTTGCCTGAGAAGCATGAGAGATATTCTTGACGATTGCGCCGAAGTATGCATCGGAAGAAGCGTCTGCCTGACTTACATAGTCGGTAGAAGCAGCCTTCCAAGCTGACGGAAGTGCGGTGCCTTTTTCAACTGCTGCCTTAGCATCAGCTGCATCGGCAGCGCCTGTGTTGGCAGCAATGAAGCCAACGCTCTTAATTGTATTGCCGTTTGAGTTCATAGCAGCGAAGTCAGCAGCTGTGATAACCGAAGTAAGTCTGAACTGGAAGAGATCATCCGGAGCAGTTGTCTTATCGCCTGTGAACTTAACCTGAGTCTTATACTTAGCTACAGCATAAGACGGAGCTGACGGCATGTTAGCCATGATGTTAGCTTTTGAAGCATCAATTGCAGTAAGCAACGCTGGCGGGTCATTATCGGTAGTCTTTTTCTTAACTGTCTGCTGTTTAACAGCATCACAGAGTTTAATATTCTTATTACCGGTAGCAAGAGCTGCTTCATCACCTGTAACATTGAATACCATTGTCATCTGAGCAACCGAAACGCCATTTGCATCTTCAGTAACTTCAAATCCATACTGCGCTACTTGTTCCTTACCCGCATCGGCAAGAATCTGCTGCATTACTCCGCTATTGTACAAAGCTTTTTCGCTATTGCTCATTGAAGATTGAGCCATAACCGCCTTTGCATAATTTGCGTTGATATTCGGTTTCGTGCCATCTTTTGCATATTTTGCCAAATCGCCTACAAACTGTCTTGAGCTAAGATCAGGTGTGTAAACATTTTTGTCATAAAGAAGGCATATCTTCATGTCGCTCATGTACTGCGTATAATCAGCCATCTCGAAATAAAGAGTTACCGTTACTTTCGCACCGGGTATAATTTCATTCTCGGTCTTATCTGATTTCAAAATGAAACCAAATTCTTTACCATCTTCAAGTGCGAAAGCATTAAGTGCAAACACGCTAAAAAGCATTACAACAACAAGAGCAACACTTAAAATCTTTTTCATCTTAAGCATAAATTAATCTCCTATTTGTATTATGTGTAAAAATTACCAAACTGAATTAAAAGTTGCTGCCATTTCAGCTTGTGATGAGAGTTCGAGAAGCCAAGCATCGTGTGCTTCAATTCTACCGGCGTCTGTGCCGTCTACATTTCCATCACCATTTACGTCTGATGCATAAAATGCAGCTGTACCTTCATCAATCATAAGAATCCAAGCATCATGTGCTTCAATTTTACCAGCATCTGTTCCGTCAACCAAACCGTCGCCGTTTACATCGCCGAAGTAAATGAATACATAGGTTGCAACTACTTTGCCGCTGTCATCTTTAAGAAGGATGGTAGCTCCGGTAGTCATATTACCCTGATCGTTGGCAACTACTTCAATAGAACCTGCTTTTGTGGTAACATAATCCTTAATGTTTTCGCCATTAAGGGTATCTATACCGAATACACAGCCGGCATAGTCGCCCGAGTCAGTGCAAAGGTCTTTTCTGATAACCGCACCGTTGCCTTCTTCGGTAAGGATAAGTTCCGGATCAGCTGCAGCTGCAGCCTTCATTACCGGGAAAGTAAGTTTCTGACCTGTGGTATAAACCGTTGAGGCTACATCAGAGGTCTTGTAGGAACCTACATAGAGTTTACCGCCGAGATTGGTCATTGTTTTCTGATCGTTAAGCACACCGAAAGCGGCCGCAGTATCGGAAATGGCCTTAGAAGCGGTAAAGGTGAGGGTCGAAAGTACGACGCCGTTTGCCTTCTGAGCAACAGCTCCGCCGGCAGCCTGCGGTAATACGCCGACATAGACATAAGTCTTGCCGCCCGCAGCAGCATCATTTACGACCGTCTTTGTTGCATCGCCTGCACCGAACAGCGTTGAAGCGGTTGTGCCGCTTACAAACTTAACAGCACTGCTGTCATACTGAACAGGAACAGAAACCGTTGCAGCATAATAATCTGTGGTTAATTTTACGGTAACCCTGACTGTATCGCCTGCGCTATATGACGCCTTGTCAAACGATAAAGCGATAGTGCCGTTTTCTGCGACACCGGTATTATCATTTGCGAAAACGCCGACTGCAAGCACGCCAAGGAGCATAACTACAGATACAATAAGGCTAATAGCCTTTTTTGCCTTGGTCATTTTTTGCCTCCTTCTATTCTTAATCAATATTAAATATACACTTTTGAGAGCACAATGTCAATAATTTGTGAATAAAAATGGCACACCGAAAGAAAATATCCCTTACGCTATCACAAATAAAGTTATTTCCTCGCGAGCTTTACAAGCTTTGTACCGTTTTTTCACAAAACTATTCCGCCGCACTTTTAAAGTATATGCTCTAATCTTTTTAAGAATATCCCATTACATACGCCCTTGTGGGGGAGAAAACTCCCCCACCGGGTTTTAACTTAAGTAATTAAAGGAAATTACTTCTGAGCGATTGCAGTTCCGCCGTAAGCAGCGTCAACTACAAGGCCGTAGTTAGCGAGGTCAACCTTACCGGTAGCAAGGCCGCCTGCAGTCTTATAAGCGCCTGTGAGAGCAGCTTTGTTGTTGATTGCGAGGTCCATGGAGGAAGCATCGAATCCGTCAACAACACCGTCGCCGTTTACATCGCCGTAGATAACGACTGTGTAGATAGCAACCGGAGCACCGCTCGACTTGAGGCTGAGTGTTGCGGTAGCGCCTGTACCATAAAGGCCAGCAGCGTTAGCGGCAACTTTAAGAGTTGTAGCCGAAGAATCCTTAGCCGTTACTCTTGCGAGTACGTCGTCGGCAGTAGCAAGCGAGCCGGGTGTTACGCCGGTGATGAGAGAAGTGTTCTCTGTTACGGAAACGCCCTCATTTGAACCCGCTGTGGTGGGAACTGCTACGTACTTGCATACGAACGGAGCCATAGCATTCTTGAGGTTTGTGACAACAGCGTCAATCTGAGCTGCTACAACGTTTGAATAGAAGCGGTCATTTGCAGCATAGTTTTCAGCGGAGCCGCTGTAAAGGTTTGCTGTGTTGCCCTTCTCATCGGTGTACTCATAGCCGAGTACGGAAACAAGCTTAGCATAAGCTTCGGTCTCTGAAAGGCCGTCAGCCTTAGAAGCGTCAAATGTATATGCACTGTTGTCAGTGAATATTGACTTAGCCTGAGCTATAACTGCCTCAAGCTCGGTGTAAGCACCTGCCTCGAGAGCAGAAGCCGATTTCGGCATAAGAGCGCGCTGAGCGATTTCAAGCTCATACTTAGCATCGAATACCTCGGACTGAAGAGCCTTAGCGTTGGCATTTAATGCCTCGGCAGCTGCAAGAGCCTTGGTATATCTTGCATAAGAGCCTGCTGTGTAATCAGCCTCTTTGTAGTCCTGAGCCTTAGCGGCTTTGATTTCCTTATCAAGGAACTGCTTTTCGGTTTTAACCGCAGCGCTCTTCAGGAAGCTTGCATACCAAGCAATGTTCTTAGCGCTGTTACGGACTTCAAGCTCCGAATAACTGGGAGCCTTGTAAGCCTTTACGGCATCCATATAAGCGTTCTGAGCTTCGATTGAAGGAGCCTTCATGGAAGCTACGATAGCTCTCTTATATGTAGCGGTTGCCTTGTTGGCAATAGCAGTAATTTCAGCCTCTGAAAGTGAGCTGCCGTCAATGTACTTTTCGGGAGCTACGGGGCCCTTGTAAGCGTCAATGATAGCGTTGCCGGCTTTCATTGCCTTTTCGTAAGCCCAATAAGCATAGAGGTCGAAGTTCTGATAGTTGATGTCGCCGGCAGCCTTAAGAGCAGCCTCAATGGGAGCCGGTGTAACGGTTGCTGAACCGCTTGAAGGTGTTGTGCTTGCTGTATCAAGAGCCTTAACGGCGGTTTCAAGAGCGGTTATGGCTGCAGTGAGATTGTCGTCACTGTAATTGCCGAGGTTAGCCTTCTTGAACGGGCCGTAAACAAGCTTAGCGGCAGCGGTAAGAGCTGTCCAGTAAGTTTTCCAAGCCTCTGCCGGATACTTAGAAGAATCACGGTTAGCCTTGAACTCGCTGTCAACGGCCTTCTTAATATTGGTGCCGTTGTAATAATAGAGTGTGCCGAGAGGAGCAGACATGGAAAGTGAGCCTTTCTTCAAGCCGACCAGCGGGGGTTTATACTCACCGTAAACAGTTATGGAGTTGTTACCGAGAGCATATGTGGCACCCGAGGGAACCGTCTCTGCGTCAACATCGGATTTAAGTCTGATCGGGTTAATGGTAACAATACCGTTGGGATCGCCTGTCATAAATGTCTGACCGACGAGAGCCTCTGCCTGACCCGATGACTCAAAGTAATTTGCGTCAAGACCGGATACCGAACCCGCTGTGAATTTACAATTCGTATCTCTCATGTTAGTCCAGGTTACGGCAATGTTTGAAATAGCAGAAGCAAGAGCCGATGCATTTGTTACAAGGTAATCTGTGGTGGTTTCACCTTTCATATGAACAAGAACATAGGTTCCAGACTTCTTGCTGTCTTCCTTAGACCAAGCGGAGCCGACGGTATCGGCTGTATCGTTGGTTGCATACTCAAAGGTAGTTGAAGTAATGTCGCCGTTGTAAGCAGTACCGTCCTTGAAGGTGAAGCTGTAAACAGCGGTTACCTTTACAAGGCTGTCTGTGGGAACTGCTGTGCTAAGAGTAACATCGGTGCTCTCATACGGTGAAAGTTTCTTTTCGCCGCTTGTGAGCATTTCGGTGCCGTTAACGGTAACAGACTTAAGAGTGAGCATATAAGGATGATCATAGGTATCGCCGTGCTTCAAGAGCATACCTGCAGATGCGTTTGTTACCTTAAGAGTAGTGTTCATCTGGCCGTTTGTAAGCTGTACATAGTTAAGTGAACCCTTATCTATTGTAAGCTTAGGCTCAGCATAGGACTGAGCGTTGGTAGTCCAGCCTACGAAGAAGTTTACGAACGGAAGAGCTACGTCAAGAAGACCGCCTGATTTAATGGCATAGGCAATGCCTACAATCAATTTCTCTGCGAGGTTTGCAATAGCGCTCTTCTGAAGAATAGCGTTAAGTGAATTGTAAGAATCGCCGATAAGAGCGGTGTTGCCGCAAGCCTTACCGAGAACCTTGTTGAGGAGCTCTCTTACGATTCTGAATACTGCGGGATACATAGCCTCGGTTCTGAGAGTGCTGTTAGCAGGAATATTGAATATACCCGTAACGCTGTTTGTACCGAGGAGCTTGCTTACGTCAAGGTTGAGAAGGTTGTCGATAATGTCTTCTCTGAGAACAGTCTCAAGGAAGGTCTTACCGTCTTTGGCGGTTTCGTTAATCAACTTCTCAACGGGAAGAACGTCGCAGATAATCTTGTCGAGCTTAACCCACGGATCCTGTGCGGTAGCAAGGTCGAGGTCAAGGCCGTCGGTGTTGACGAGCTTCTGGAACTTCCAGCACCACTCGTTGTCGGAGGTGAGAGCCCAGTCGATTATCCAGTCAATGGTGTCTTCCCAAGCACGTGTATTCTTTTCGAAGTCTGCAAGCTTATAAGTCTTGGAGGCTGCAAAGCTGTAGCCGTCAGCCTTATCGGAGCCGAGGTCGGCAAGCTTGGAGAGATACTTCATACCGATGTCGGTGCCCATGGTAAAGATGACATCGAGCCAATAGCCGCTGTCCTTACCCTTTACGAGGGACTTCGAGTTGTAATCGGTATAAATAAGAGCGTCATAGTTATAAGTCGGAACGAACTGAGTTGCAAGCTCACGAATTACGCAAGCGAGAAGAGCGGTTACGTTCTGACCCTTGAGCTCGGCAGCCGACGGGAGAATTATCTGAGGCATAAGAGCCTTAACGCCGATTGCGCCGAGAGCGGTAACAACATCCTGATTGGAAGCGGACTTATCTACAACTGTGTCATAGTAGCCTGCATAAACAGTCTCATAGCCGGTACCGAAGAGATACTCGGGGTTATAAGCTGCTACATACTGAAGAGCCTTGCGAAGATTGGGAATGAGCTTTGTATTATCGCCCTTTGTCCAATTGATTGCAGCCTTTGCAGTATCCGAAAGCATTGTGTCGATTGCCTTAGCAACAAAATCGTTGAGCGCCGCAAGAACGGTGGTATAACCCGCTGCCGAAGCAGTAACGGAGCCGTCGTTTGCAGCTGTGGGCATAAACTCGTTAACGAAATCACCGGAGATGGTGTAGTTCCAGTTAATGAGCTTAGCGAACGAATTAGCGGTGGACATATCAAACTTGAGCCAGGTCTCGGTGAGACCGTCTTTGCTGACAAGGCGATAATAGCCGTTGTCGTCGGAGCCTATTGTGAAGTCCGACCACTCCCAGTTATATGCGCCGGCAGCCTTAGAATAGAATGCCTTTACATCTGGCGGAAGCTTAGCGAGAACAGCGGTGGCCTCTGAAGCCTTGCCGCCGAAGAGCTCGGTCTTTTCAGCGCCGAACCACTGTGCAAGAAGCATCTTAACGGAACCGTTGAGAACAACGGGAGCAAGATCCTTAAATACATAGGGAGCTATCTGATAGAGAGCCGAAACAAGAGTATTGCTGTCAAGATTGAAGATTTCCGAAACCTTATCGCTTGTGGCAAGTGAGGGAAGGAAGTAGCTGTCTTTAACGTAATATTTTACGTTTTCGCCCGAAGCGTTGGTGTAAACATAAACGCCTGTGCCGTTGCCTTCCATATCGGTTTCTTTGGTCTTGTAATATTTCTCATCCTGAGAAACATATGTCTTCTTGGCGGTATCATATTCAAATACCTCGATGTAAGCACCCTTAGAGTCTGAGCCCTTAACATAATAATTGCGAAGGCCTGCTTTAGCGCTTGTCGGAAGAGCAATGTGATTGCTTACGCAGTTGCCGGAAGCGTCTTCTTTATAAGAAGTATAGCTCTGCGGCTTAGACATAGCGTTGATGAGGACATTCTTGATAAGAGTGTCGGGATTTTCGGTTGTTGTTGAATAAGTGTTGATGAGCGTCATGTCATCGTCAACTCTTGCAAACAACGGATAAACAAGACCCTTTACAAGGCCCGGAATATCGGAGAGGTACTTGTTAACGGCGGAAATATCAACAAAGTTGCCGATAACGCCGACGTCAAGCTTGCCGTCGTTGATAACCTTTTTAACGAGACCTGCGTTGTCGTTGAGAACATTGGCAAGACCGTTAACTATGTCGAGCTGAGCGTTGTTTTCTCTTGTCATGCCCGACGGCCAGTTTTTAAGGTTAGCGTTTTTAACTATGCCGAGCAAGCCGCTGAGAAGCTTAACAGCTCCGCTGTTAAGAAGAGACTTAACGTTGTCGATGGTTCCGCAAAGAGCATTAACCGAGCGAAGGTCGATGTTGAGCTTAAGGGAGCCGACGCTAAAAACCTCGCCCATGTTTATGTTCGCGGCAGCGAGGGTAACATCAAGGAAGTCGAATACAACCGACATTCTCTCTTCGGTAGAGAGCCTTGTTACCGCGCCGTCCGGGCTGTATGCGTCAAGAGCGGTAAGCTCTTCGCCGCTACGATAATTGGTCTTAGCAGCAAACGCCATTACGGACATAGTTGAGAAAATCATGACAACTGCCAAGATGACACTTAACAATTTGGTAGATTTTTTCATACGTGTTTTTTCCTCCTAAAAAGATTTACATTAAAACCATGTATGCGTACCCGATTTTTTCTGCGGGCGGCACTCCCCGCAACAATTCCTCGCACAAAATCCGCTGTACTTCTGACCGCTCTTTGATTTACAAGAAAGCAAACCGATTTCGGCACGTTAACTCGGTCGGTTTCCACCGTTTCCACTTCCGTAAAAATGAATCGGTGGAAAACTGATGATACACACCCGAGCATATTACCGTAGGATGTGTATCAAAACGGGATGGAAACTGCACGGTAAATCAGCCGTGCGGCAGCGCTCCCTCAAAAAAGGGGGCACTTCGCCCTATTACACCATTCCTATGGTTAGTTAAAGTATAGAATTTTAAACGAAAAAAGTCAATAAATTGTTCACACAAATTTGTTGATTTTCTGTATTGAACAAATAGAATTGTTATTTTTGGGCAAAAGTGGCAAACAAAATTGGCAATGTTGTTGTAAAATTATGAACAAATTGTTAACGTTTTCGAGTTTTGAACTTTTTGACAAGTATTGAACACGGTTTTGAACATTTTTACGGTATTTTCGGGTAAAAACAGAGGGCTTTTAGGCTCCCTCAAATAGGGTGATTCCCCACGTATGGGGAAACGACAAAAGGCTCCCTTGAAAAGGGTGATTCCCCACAGTGTGGGGAAATGTCGCGGAGCGACAAAGGGGACTCTCTCCCGTCAGGAGCTGTCTGCGAACGAAGTGAGTAGACTGAGGGATTAAATTAGGCTCCCTTGAAAAGGGAGCTGGCTGTGAGCAACGCGAACAGACTGAGGGATT
>ENA-ORTU01000874-ORTU01000874.1-human-gut-metagenome-genome-assembly--contig:-NODE-874-length-33708-cov-7.897869_pt1 | contig 33708 bp, 30 predicted proteins | sample MGYA00241910_ERZ509184 | MGnify/ENA primary metagenome ERZ509184 (study PRJEB26280, sample SAMEA2338847) | human gut metagenome | biome: human gut; feature: human-associated habitat; material: faeces... | reverse complement strand
ATATCGGTAACAGCACGACCCTTTGGGTAAGCTCACTCTCGATTCTGGTATCTATCGCCGGTTTATTAGTGAACATACTTAAATAATAGTTGACAGGTGACAGTTGATAGTTAAAGATTATTGATAAACGGATAAATAATGAACTATATAAAATACGATGGTAGACGAACGAAATAATAACACAGGGATAGAGAACGAGGGACAAGATATCAATTTATATGCTTTGTTCTTCAAGTATATGGTTTATTGGCCATGGTTTGTAGCAAGTGTATTGGTTTGCTGTATAGGAATGTATATTTTCTTGCGTTATCAAACTCCCGTTTATAATATCACTTCTTCCGTATTAATAAAGGAAGATGAAAAGAAAGGTGGTAATGCTGCTGCAAATGGTTTAGCAGCAATTCAGGATTTGGGAATGTTCTCGATGAGCAATAATTTTGATAATGAAGTAGAAATCTTGAAGTCGCGTACCTTGATTAAAAAAGTGGTAAACGATATGAGACTTTATATAAGCTTGGAACAGAAGAATATTTGGGGCTTTAATCCTCCTTTATATAAAAACTCTCCTGTGGATGTCTTTATTACGCCTGAAGAAGCGGAGCGTTTGGTTAGCCCTGTAATTTTGAGTATGCATTATACTAAAGATGGAAAATTAACGGTTGAGGCAGAATATAAAATAGAAAAGAAGGGAGATGCGATATTGTTAAAACAGTCTTTTGAAAGTCTGCCAGCTATCCTACCGACACCGGTCGGTGTGTTCAGTTTTACAAGTTCAGACTCAATACCGGAGTTAGAAGATGGGAAAATTGATTTGGTAGCTCAAATCTATACACCCACGGCTACGGCGAAGGCATATGGAGAAGACTTAAGTGTGACACCTTCTTCCAAAACTACGACAATTGCAGAGATCGCATTAAAAAATACGGTGGAACAACGAGGAACTGATTTCGTGAATCGCCTAGTCGCTTTTTACAATCAAGATGCCAATGACGAGAAGAATGAGGTCGCTCAAAAGACCGCTGAGTTTATAGAGGAACGAATAGCTATCATCAATAATGAGCTGGGAACGACAGAGAACGAGCTGGCCGCTTTCAAGCAACGCTCTGGCTTGACTAATTTGACAAGCGATGCCCAGATGGCTTTGCAGGAGAGCTCTCGTTATGAGCAGCGGCGTATGGAGAACGCCACGCAAATCAGCTTGGTTCAGTATCTTCGCAATTACATGAATGACCCGGTGAACGAGGACGAAGTGATTCCGGCGAACGTGGGTTTGCAGGATCAAAACCTGACCTCCGTCATCGATCAATATAATACGATGCTAATTGAGCGTAAACGTCTGTTGCGTACCTCTTCGGAAAGCAACCCAGCAGTGATCAACATGAACGCCGGTATTGAGGCGATGCGCCGCAACGTGAAAACTACGGTGAACAGTGTCCTAAAAGGCTTGCAGATTGCGAAGGCCGATATCGATCGCCAGGCGAGCAAGTTCGAGAGCCGCATCAGCGATGCCCCGAGGCAGGAGAAAGAATTCATGACCATTTCCCGTCAGCAGGAGATTAAGGCCACATTATATATCATGTTATTGCAAAAGCGGGAGGAGAATGCCATCACCTTGGCAGCCACGGCTAACAACGGACGTATCATAGAAGACCCGCAGGCGGATGAGCATCCTGTGGCTCCGAGGAAGTTCCTTTTTATGCTGGCGGCTCTAATTCTTGGCTTTGCCATTCCGATAGGAACTGTCTACCTGCATGATCTATTGAAATATAAGATCGAGAACCGGGATGACGTGGAGGCGCTAACCAATGTGCCGATTTTGGCGGAATTACCCTTGGTCAAGAAGAAGGGTGAAGGTGCCATCGTGGTACGAGAGAATAAGAACGATATCATGGAGGAGACTTTCCGAGGCTTACGCACCAACTTGCTTTTCATGCTGGGCAAGGATGAGCGTGTAATCATGTTTTCCTCGACCCAGCCCGGTGAGGGAAAGTCGTTCGTGGCAGGTAATACTGCGGTCAGCCTAGCCTTTTTGGGAAAGAGGGTGATTGTGGTGGGCATGGACATCCGAAAGCCGGGTTTGAACCGCGTCTTCAATATTTCCCGTAAGATGGAAGGTATAACGAATTACCTAAGCGACCCAGATCATGTCGATCTATTCAGCATGATTCAAAAATCAGATATCAGCGACAACCTCGATATCCTTCCGGGAGGTCAGATACCGCCTAATCCTACGGAGTTGGTCGCTCGTGACGTGCTGGATAAGACCATCGCATTGTTGAAGGATCATTATGATTATATCATCCTGGATACAGCCCCGATCGGAATGGTGACGGATACGGCGATCATCGGTCGTGTAGCAGATATGTGCGTATATGTCTGTCGTGCTGACGTGACCCCGAAAACCGGCTTTAGCTACATCAATGTCTTGCAGAGAGAACATAAGTTCTCTAAGTTGGCCACGGTGATCAATGGCCTTGACATGAGTAAGCGTAAGAACAACTATGGCTACGGTTTCGGTAAGAAGTACGGCTATGGGAAGGGCTATGGCTATGGCTATGGCTACGGGTATGGCTATAGTTGTGGTTTTGAGTCGGTTGATAAGAAGAAATAAAAGAGATAATATGAAAGGAATCGTTTTAGCCGGTGGCTCGGGCACCCGATTGTACCCGATCACCAAGGGAGTGAGCAAGCAGTTGCTCCCTATCTTCGATAAGCCGATGGTGTATTATCCCATCAGCGTATTAATGTTGGCGGGTATCAGGGAGATCTTGATTATATCAACGCCATACGATCTGCCGGGATTCAAGCGACTGCTTGGGGATGGTTCTGATTATGGAGTGCGTTTTGAGTATGCCGAACAACCTTGGCCGAATGGATTGGCGCAGGCATTTACCATTGGCGCCGAATTCATCGGCGATGACAGCGTTTGCTTGGTGCTGGGCGATAATATCTTCCATGGTAATGGATTTATCTCGATGCTGAGAGAGGCGGTATGTACCGTGGAGGAGGAGAGAAAGGCTACGGTATTCGGCTATTGGGTGAGTGATCCAGAGCGTTATGGGGTGGCCGAGTTTGATCAGGTGGGTAACTGCTTGAGCATCGAGGAGAAGCCGACCCAGCCGAAGAGTAACTACGCCGTGGTAGGTCTCTATTTCTATCCGAACAAGGTGGTAGAGGTGGCTCGTAATGTCAGGCCCTCCGCTCGTGGCGAGTATGAGATTACCACGGTCAACCAACAATTCTTGGAGGATGGGGAGCTGAAGGTGCAGACTTTAGGCCGTGGTTTCGCATGGCTGGATACCGGTACGCACGATTCCTTGAGCGAGGCATCTACCTATATTGAGGTATTGGAGAAGCGTCAAGGCTTGAAAGTGGCTTGTCTGGAGGGGATCGCATATCGTCAAGGTTGGATAACGGAGGAGCGTATGCGAGAGTTGGCGCAGCCGATGCTGAAGAACCAATATGGCCAGTATTTACTAAAGGTAATAGAGGAATTAAAAGGGACAGGAAAACCAAATTTAGAATAAGAAAAGCAGAATCATGACAAAGCAAAATATTGTAATAACTGGTGGAGCAGGCTTCATTGGCAGTCACGTGGTACGCTTGTTTGTAAACAAATATCCGGAGTATAAGATTATCAATTTAGACAAGTTGACCTATGCAGGAAACTTAGCTAATCTGAAAGATATCGAAAACAAACCGAACTATAATTTTGTAAAGATGGATATCTGTGACTTTGAGGCGTTCTATAAACTAATGGAGGAGGAACGGATTGACGGTATCATTCATTTGGCGGCAGAGAGCCATGTCGATCGTTCTATTAAGGATCCATTCACTTTCGCTCGAACGAATGTGATGGGAACTTTAGCTTTGTTGCAAGCAGCCAAGTTGTATTGGGAGAGCTTACCTGAAAAGTATGAGGGTAAACGTTTTTATCATATCTCCACAGACGAAGTTTATGGGGCATTGGTAATGAATCACCTTGATGGAATAGAACCTCCGTTTACGACAACAGCGTCCTCCAATAAACATCATTTGGCTTATGGAAATGAATTTTTCTATGAGACGACGAAATACAATCCCCATTCGCCCTATTCGGCAAGTAAGGCGAGCAGTGACCATTTTGTGAGAGCTTATCATGATACCTATGGAATGCCGACCATTGTGACCAATTGTAGTAACAATTATGGCCCGTATCAGTTCCCTGAGAAGTTGATACCGCTTTTTATCAACAATATCCGTTTCCGTAAGCCACTGCCTGTCTATGGTAAGGGTGAAAATGTACGAGACTGGTTATTTGTAGAAGATCATGCACGAGCGATTGATGTTATCTTTCATGAAGGAAAGGTGGCGGAGACCTATAATATCGGTGGTTTTAATGAGTGGAAGAACATTGACATAATAAAGCTTGTGATAAATACAGTGGATCGCCAGCTAGGGCGTAGAGAGGGAGAGGATATGGATCTCATCACCTATGTGACTGATCGATTAGGACACGATGCTCGCTATGCCATCGATTCCACTAAATTACAAAAAGAACTCGGTTGGGAACCGTCCTTGCAATTCGAGGAGGGGATAGAGAAGACTGTGAAATGGTACTTGGACAATCAGGATTGGATGGACAATGTGACTTCTGGTGATTATAAAGTCTATTATGAAAACATGTATAAAGGAAAATAAATAATTGATTATGGATAATAAAATGATTACGGTAACTTCACCGTTACTGCCAAATTTAAATGAATTCAACGAAATATTAAAACAGATTTGGGGGAGTAAATGGATTACTAATAATGGCTCATTCCATAAACAACTGGAAAAAGAGCTTGCTGATTATTTAGGTGTCCCTTACGTAAGTCTTTTCACGAATGGTACGCTTCCTTTACTTATCGCTTTACAGGCTTTGAGAATAACAGGTGAAGTAATTACTACTCCCTATAGTTTTGTCGCTACGAGTCATTGTATTTGGTGGAATGGTTGTAAGCCTGTTTTTGTCGATATTGATCCTGCTACAGGAAACCTTGATCCTGATAGGATTGAGGCTGCTATAACTCCTAGGACAACAGCAATTATGCCTGTGCATGTTTATGGAAAACCATGTGAAACTCAACGTATTCAAGAAATCGCAGATCAATATGGTTTAAAGGTGATTTATGATGCGGCTCATGCTTTTGGTGTAGAAGTCAATGGAAAAAGTATTCTTAATGCAGGAGATATGTCTACCCTAAGTTTTCATGCGACAAAAGTCTATAATACGATTGAAGGTGGTGCTTTGATTATGCAAGATGAACGGACGAAAAAGCGAATTGACTATTTGAAAAACTTTGGTTTTGCAAATGAAGTAACGGTTGTTGGGGCAGGTATTAATAGTAAAATGGATGAGGTTCGTGCCGCCTATGGATTGCTTAATTTGCGACAAGTAGATAAAGCGATTGAAGCTCGACATCAAGTTGCTATGCGTTATCGGGAAGCATTGAGAAATGTGCTAGGCATTACATTTTTTGATGATATGACAGGTGTAAAACACAATTATTCTTATTTTCCTATATTTGTTGATGCGAAATTATATGGAATGACACGGAATGAATTATATTTTAAAATGCGTGAAGTAAATATCCTTGGGCGTCGATATTTTTATCCGTTGATATCGGAATTTTCAGTATATAAGGGACTCCCTTCTTCTGTTAAAGAAAATTTGCCGAATGCTCATAAGATGGCAGATCGGGTAATTTGTCTACCTATGCACCATGAGATGTCTGAAATTGATATAGATCGTGTTATAGAAATTATCAAGCGATAATTTTTATAGTAATTATTCGAGTTTATATAGAATAAGGAATAGGGATATTGAAAATCAACACCTTAAAACTTTAGGTTGATATATTGTTTCAAAATCAATATGCAAGGCTCATTAAAAGGGAAAACAGTTCATGGCGTAATATGGAGTCTAATAGATAATGTGTCAAGTAGTGGTGTTATCTTCTTTGTAGGCATCATATTGGCCCGTCTTTTGACTCCGGAAGAATATGGAGTTATGGCTATGGTTTCTATATTCATAGCCATATCAAATTCTATCATTGACAGTGGTTTCTCTAGTGCTTTGATTCGTAAGGTGAAGGTTAAGCCGATTGAATATAATACGGTTTTTTATTTTAACTTACTGATAAGTCTATTACTTTATATTTGTTTATTTTTTATATCTCCTTTCATAGCTTTATTTTTTAGAGAGCCTATTTTATGTGAAGTTATGCGTGTAATAGGCTTAATTTTGATTATCAATGCATTGTCTATTATACCATACACGATTTTTGTTCGAGAAATAAATTTTAAGACACAAACAATTATATCTTTGATAGCGTCTGTTGGGAGTGGTGTCATCGGAGTATGGATGGCTTTTTCTGGACAAGGGGTTTGGAGTTTAGTCGGGCAACAATTGGGTCGGCAATGTCTGAACACACTATTCTTATGGTTCTTTTGTCATTGGAAACCTACGGTGAGCTTTTCAATGACAGCATTTAAAGAAATGTTTGGTTTTGGGTCGAAATTGCTATTGTCAGGACTTTTGGATACAATCTATAAGGATATTTATTATATTGTTATTGGGCGATGTTTTTCATCTTCTATATTAGGTCAATATACTAGAGCTAAGCAATTTAGTATGGTCTTCTCGACAAATCTGACTACGGTTGTCCAACGGGTAAGTTTTCCAGTACTAAGCAGTATTCAGGATGATTCAATCCGTTTACGTGAGGCGTATAGGAAAGTTATTAAATCAACAATGCTTGTTTCTTTTGCTTGTATGCTAGGACTAGCTGCTATCGCAAAGCCTCTTTTAATTCTTTTGATAAGTGATAAATGGTTACCGGCTGTTTATTTCTTACAAATAGTTTGTTTTTCTAATATGCTCTATCCATTGCATGCAATCAATTTGAATATTCTAAAAGTAAAAGGTCGTTCAGATGTCTTTCTTAAATTGGAGGTGATTAAAAAAGTATTAGCGATTTTCCCTATACTGGTAGGTGTGTATCTAGGCATAGAAATGATGCTTTGGGGCAGTGTCATTATATCTGTAATATCTTATTTTCTAAATGCTTATTATTCAGCAAGTCTAATAAATTATTCAGTGTATGAGCAACTTAAGGACATATTCCCTTCATTTATAGTTTCTCTAGGAGTCGGATTTTTGATGTGGAGTATTTCATTGTTATCCATTTCTTATTATCTCATGCTGATTATCCAGCTTTCAACAGGTTTCATTTTGGCTTATTTGATTTATAATTGGTTGAGACTTGATGAGTTTTTAGAGATAAAAAGTATTGCGAATAACTTTGTAAGAAAATTTTGTAAAAGTAAGTGATGATATGCATAGTAAAGGTTTAAGGTATAGTACGTTCTCTATATATAGTATTCTTTTGGCCATGTGTGCGTCTATGGAATTGTATTTTACATGGAAGCTTCCTATATCTTTTGTTAATATAATGTGTGCCTGTGTTTTACTTCCTTATTTAATGAATCTTCGGAAGTGGGATTTATCAATAGGGGTCTGTCTTTTATCTGTAGTGTGTTGGATCTATAATTTCACTCACAATACAATCGATTTTTCTTTATTTGCCTATTTGAATCTATTAAGTGTGATTTTTATAACAATCACTTTTTTTGTATCTACAACCTCTTTTAAGATCAATTTATATCATACGTTTGATTTCTTTATAAAAGTTATTTGTTGCATATCCCTTTTGGGATGGCTGTTATATTTGGTAGGAATAAATTTGCCTCATTATCGCTCAGAGACTAGTGATTTTTACATTCATGATGTTTATTATTTCTTTGTTATGGGAGCTGATAATATGTTTGAAATTCTTCCTCGATTTTGTGGAATGTTTTTGGAGCCAGGGCATGTTGGTAGTACTAGTTGCTTGTTGTTGTATATTAATAAGTTTAACTTTAAGAATAAATCCAATTACATTTATCTTTTATCTATTATATTCTCGCTTTCTTTAGCGGCCTACTGTCTTTTTTTTATAGGTTTATGTTTATATTTTTATTTGAGAGGTAAAGATCTATTTAAATATTTGTTAATCCTTGCTGTATTTGCGGGTGTATTTACATATATAGGTTTGAATTATAATCGAGGAAATAATGTGATTAATGAAAAAATTCTAAGCCGACTGATTATTACAGATGGAGAGTTATCAGGAGATAATAGAACATCTATGGTTTTTGATAAATATTATGATAATTGGCTTAAACATGGGGATATATTTAATGGATATGGTAGAAAGGCTTATGGTGATGGTAATGCAACATCTAATATTTTACATGGATGTGCAAGTTTTAAAAGATTTTTCTTTATCAATGGCATAATAGGAACGGTATTGATTTGTTTGTTGTATTTATGCTTGTATCTTCGATATCGATCTAAACAAGGGTTTGGCTTTTTTCTGGTAGTGATCATCTGCAATATGATACGTGATTATCCATATAGGTTAATGTGGATGTTTTTATTTGTTTTAGGTATAACAGTTCTATATACTTCAAATAAGGTTGGATATATAGAGAGTTTAAATGATAAGTAATTGTTGTATTAATGAGGCCCTATTTTATTTGTTATATATCAGTGTTTTTGTTGGTGAAACTATGTTTTATTTGTGATATTTACGCTCAGGAAACATCGATTTTTGTAAGTACTTACTTGAATGAACGTAACGAGCTAATTATTGATCGTCTGCCAAAAAAATACTCAAAACTTGTCGTGGATAAGACTTGTGATTTAGCAGGTAAATGTTTACGATTACCCGCTAGTGCGGAATTATGTATAGAGCAAAATGGATTAATAGATAATGGCATAATACAAGGAAGAGGAAATAGTCTTTCTGTTTTAAATATAGATAAACCTGTTATAGGATGTAAATTACGCATTTTGGGTGAATGGAAGAATCAAGTTGTATTTGATAGTTGGTTTTGCTTTGATAAATCTCCAAGTTTTGTGTCAAATGATATTATTAAAAATATTTTATCATTGACGGATGGAGAACATTTCTGTCATATTTATTTTCAGGCAGATAGAACTTACTATTTTGAGTTACCTTATAAAGGGGAAACCAATTTTGGGGATAAGGTTTCATTTACGATGTCTGGTAATAAGAAGAAACGGAAATGGTCTGATCTAAATAAAAATGAATATTCTTTTCTGAGAATATTTACAATTCCTTCCAACACTCATTTGACAATAGATAACCGTTTTCAGATGCTTCCGACGAATCAAGGTGTTTATTATATCTTTTGGGAATATGGAAAACAGAATATTACAATTGATGGTAAGGGGTGTATTGCGGGTGATGCTAAAAATCATATCTATAATTCTCCTATAGTTAAGGGATCTAAGTATTATGGAGAATGGGGGTATATTTTTTGTTGTCAAGCTTGTTCTAATTTTAAATTTTCGGGTATAACATTGGAATATGCTTTTGGAGATTGTATTTCGTATACGGCAGACTATTCAAATGAAAATATTCGTAACCGGGTAGCAAATGATTTGTTGATAGATAATTTGAAAATAAGGTATGCACGTAGGAATGGAGTGACAGTTGCGGCCACCAATGTTATTGTTCAAAATACGTTTTTTGAAGGATGTGGAACTAACTCTATCCATGGAACAGCCCCTAAGTCTGCAATCGATTTTGAACCCGATGAAATACGCCAATTTCCAGAAATAGGAAATGTAAATGTTCAAATGAGATATTGTCGTTTCATCAATAACATACATGATGTTTCGTCTACTTTTAACAATTTGTATGATTATGGAAAGATTGTGACCCGAATTTCAAATTGCATATTTACAGCACCAATCCGACTGAATACAACGAATTGGATTGAATTTTCCAATTGTGTGATTCCTGATATAACAAATTACCAAAATAAGATTGCAAATCATTGTCCAGTTAGGCAAGTACTGTTTAAGCAGTGTCATATAAAAAAAATGCCTCGCATATTATTTTTACGGGATTGGTATAACAATTTTGAAGATTGCCAAATTGACAAAATTTATGAATGACTAACTTGAAGAAAATAAATTCTAAAATCTACTTATAGTATGAACTTACATCTTTGTCTAGATGGCAATTTTATTCAGCAAGCCATCGATGCATTTGAACGGTTTTATCCAAAAGATAACCTTTTCATAATGTTCAATACTTCAAAAAAAGGAAAATATATAGATGATGTTTTTCTCTACCGTTATGAGCTGGATGATCCTGATATCCTAATGAAAATTCAACATATATGTTGTGAGTATAAAATAAAACATGTTGTTATTCATGCTTTAGTGTTTCAGTATTATCCTATATTAATACAGCTGAAAGAAAAAAAACTATATGATGGACAAGTGTTTTGGATTTTTTGGGGGTATGAACTTTATAATGCTTTAGGGGAAATAGGTGCATATAAACTGATTGATAATATGTCGCCATTTTCTTGGTTGACTTATATTGTTCCGACTCCATTAAGTCGAATTGTAAAGAAGGTATTAGGAAAGAATTTGCGGTCAGAATATTTGAAAAAATCACTCCCGTATATAGATTATTTCTGTACATGGTTTTCTTATGATTTTGAATTGCTGAATAAATATTTTGATTCTAATTTGAAATTTAAGTATTTTAAGTATTTGTCCCCATATAAAGATACTGTTAAAAACGATAAAATATTTCTTTGTTCTAAGAAAAAGGATTTGATTATGGTTAATCATCAAGCTTCATTGACAGGAAATCATATTACATTGTTTCATAAATTGAAATCCTTAAAAGGTATAGATTATTTTACGATTTGTACTCCATTATCCTATGGATCAAAATATATTAGGAAAAATGTATTAAGGCAAGGTAAACGTGATTTTGGCTTAAAATATGTTCCTCTTTTAAAATTGTTGCCAGTAGATGAATACAATAAGTTTTTAGATTCAATACCAGTAGCAATATTTGGTGCGCTTCGTCAGGAAGCTGCAGGAAATATTATGAGATTGTTGAAAAGTGGTACAAAAGTATTTCTTCGGGATGGAAATCCATTATTATCTTATTATCGGGAAAAAGGATTTATTGTATTTTCTTTTGAAAGAGATTTGAATAGTATTGAAGATCTTCAGCCTTTATCACAGGAGCTGCAATTGCGTAACATGAAGATGGCTATAGATACACGGATTTTCTATGAGGATTATATGCCGACTTTTTTTGATTGATTGGATTTAATGTCTTGTTAATTATTGTGTTGATATGAAACAGTTAGTTATTGTTGGAGCTGGAGGGATGGGACGGACTTTCTATTCTAACGCTTTGGAGAGTGTAGGATATGGTAATGAATTTGTCATTAAAGGTTTTATTAATGATTATCCATCATTGGGTAATTTTCAAAATTATCCAGCTATTATTGGGACAATTGAAGATTATGAACCGATGGAAGATGATGTTTTTATATGTTCTATAGGTGATAAATTAAGGAAGAATTGTATTGAGAAAATTCGAGCAAAAGGAGGAAAGTTTATAAATTTAATTCATCAAACTGCTCGTCTTTATACCAATGTGGAAATTGGTGTAGGTAATTTTATAGGAGCTTATACCGTAATAGGAAATGATGCTAAAATTGGTGACTTCAATATGATTCAATCTTATACGGTTATCGGGCATGATGACATAATAGGAGATTGGAATCGTATTGATACACATGTAACTTGTGTTGGTGGTATTGTAATAGAAAATCATGTTAATATCCATACGGCAGCTGTTATTGGTCATCATGTTGTAGTCGAGTCTGAGGCAAATGTAGGTGCATGTAGTTTTGTTATTCGACGAGTGAAGTTTGGAACTACAGTTTTTGGTAATCCCGCAAGAAAATTGATTTAAGTAACAATAATATTCAGTATTAATTTTACAGCAATGGAAATACAAGAGTTTATTCAGAATTTTGCGGATCAGTTTGATGATACTGACGCTAGTGTTTTTACTCCGGAGACTGTTTTTCATGATTTGGAGGAGTATTCATCGATTGTCGCTCTTTCTATTATTGCGATGGTGGATGAAGAGTATGGGGTGACGTTGAAAGGGGCGGAGATGAGTGCCGCTGTTACGATTCAAGATTTGTTTAATATGGTCCAAGCTAAGTTGTCTTGATGGTTGGGTATAATCCTTTTTCTCTTCAAGGAAAAACGATCTTAGTTACCGGTGCCTCTTCTGGTATCGGGAGGGCGACTGCAATCGAGTGCTCGTACTTGGGGGCGAAATTGTTTGTAACCGCCCGGAATGAAGAACGGTTGCGTGAGACTTTTGATGCTCTGGAGGGGGATGGCCATGCGATGGTCATTGCGGATGTGGCCAAGAGCGAGGAGATGGATTCGTTGGTTGGATCCGTATCTGCGCTGGATGGTTTTGTTTGTAATGCAGGCATTACCAAGCGAAGACCGATTCATTTCATTAAAGAAGATGAGTTGCGTGAGGTGTTCGAGATTAATACGATCTCGAGTATTTTGCTGACGAAAGCGTTGGCCAAGGCGAAGAAATTTAATAAAGGAGCCTCGATCGTGTTTACCTCTTCTAAGGCTGCGAGAATCGTGACTCCCGGTAATTCTATGTATGCGGCTTCTAAAGCGGCTATAGAGTCCTTCGCGCGTTCTTGCGCTTTGGAGTTTGCGGCTAAAGGGATTCGTTCGAATGCGATATTGCCGGGGATGGTGGAGACGCCTCTTGTTTTGAACGGTACGCTTTCGGAAGAGGACCTGGAGCGGGATAAGGCCAAGTATTTATTGAAAAGATATGGTAGGCCGGAAGAGATTGCTTGGGCTATTATCTATCTTTTGTCTGACGCAAGCGCTTGGGTAACATCTACATCTGTTGAGATTTCAGGATAAGGCAATTGTTTATCAAATTGTTAAGGTATGAGATTATTAGAAAATAAAGTTGCATTGATAACTGGTGCGGGTCGTGGTATAGGCAGGGTTATCGCCGAGCGGTTCGTCCAGGATGGCGCTACCGTTTATGTCAACGATCTGCAAGAAGGGGATATGCAGGTCTGGGTAGATGAATACGCCTCAAGGAATGGGGGTAAAGTCGTGCCTGTTTGTTTCGATGTGACGGATACCGCCGCTTTAAAGGCTGGCTTGATGTCTATATATAAGGCTGAGGGGCGCATTGATTGTATTGTTAATAATGCCGCTATCATAGCAAATCAGAAATTGGGTATGGTGACGAAGCCTTTGCTGGAGAAAATGTATTCGGTCAATGTTTTTGCCGTAATCGATATGCTCCAGATTGCGTCACGCTTGATGGCTCGTAATGGAGGGGGGTGCTTTGTGAATATCGCTTCTATAACGGGAGTCGTGGGAAGTCCCGGACAGGTGGCTTACAGCTCTACGAAAGGTGCTGTCATCGCTCTGACGAAATCTGCGGCAAAGGAACTCTCACCTATGAATATCCGGGTAAATGCTGTGGCTCCCGGTATTATTGCGACTGAACGCTTCAAGGAGTTGTATGAATGCGATGGGGATAAAATAGATGGGCGTATCTCTCGTATAGCGTTAGGGCGGCTAGGTACTCCACTGGATGTGGCTGATGCCGTCTCTTTCTTGGCTTCTGATCGTGCGAGTTATATATCCGGTCATATTTTAGGAGTGGATGGTTGTGCGTCGATTTAATGTTGTTGCGTATGTTTTTGAATTTAGATAGGAAAGATCCGAGTGCTTTAGCGATCGTTGATGATAGCGGAGAACGATTAACCTATGGCGATTTATGTGATAAGGCGAAAGAGTTTTCGGAGGTGCTTCCTTATCGGACGCTTATTTTTATTCTTGCTGAGAATTGCAATGGATCGCTTTTAGGATATACTTCTGCGTTAAGTAATGGTATTGTTCCGCTTATTATTAGCAGTCATACCGAGCAATCATTGTTTGATGCCCTTTATGAGAGATATCAGCCGGAATTTCTTTGGCTTCCGACGGCGAAGATAGTGGATTATAATTTGCGGGAGGTTATTTATTCGACTTCCGGCTATTCGCTTACTAGAACAGGGTTTGTGACTCCTGCTTTGTATGAGGACCTTTCATTACTATTGCCTACGTCTGGCAGTACGGGAAGCCCTAAACTTGTCCGTCATAGTTATCGTAATATCGAGGCTAATGCGGAAAATGTCATGAATTTGTTTGGCTTGACATCCTCAGAACGGGCGATGGCGGTACTTCCTATGCACTATACGATGGGACTTTCGGTCATAGCGAGTCACTTATATGCGGGGGCAACCGTGCTATTATGCGGCAAGTCATTGCTTGACCCTGGTTTCTGGAAAATGTTGAAAGACGGGGCTACCAGTTTTACGGGAGTACCTTATAGCTTTGAATTGCTTTCCAAATTGCGTTTCTTCCGTATGGATCTGCCAGATCTTAAGATCGTGACTCAGGGAGGTGGTAAATTAACAGAAGAGATGTGGATGCAATTGGCAACTTATGCGAAGGATAAGGGTAAAAAGTTTATTGCTACCTATGGTCAGAGTGAGTGTACGGCGCGTATGGCTTATCTTCCAGCTGAATTAGCCTCTGCCAAAATCTGTAGTATTGGTATGGCTGAGCCTGGTGGACAGCTCTCTATCATCGACAATGACGGCAATGAGACCTTTGATGGGGAAGCTGTCGGAGAGATGGTGTATCGTGGGGAGAATGTTACGTTAGGTTACGCTACTTGCAAAGAGGATTTATTGAAAGGTGATGAGAATCATGGGGTCATGCACACTGGCGATTTAGTAAGGAGAGATATGGATGGCTGTTATTTTATCGTAGGCCGCTTGAAGCGTTTCCTGAAGATTTTCGGATTGCGTATAGGGCTTGATGAGGTAGAGAACTTGATTCGGAGCAATTTCGACACGGACTGTTATTGTAGTGGCGATGACGAGCATTTGCTGATTAAGTTGACCAATGCGAATATTGCCAGTCGGATACCTTCTTTTATAGAGGAAAAGACACGTCTGTTTTATCAGAGGGTTCAAGTGGAGATTGTAGATAAAATTCTTAGAAACGAGGCCGGTAAGGTTATAAATCAATAATAATAGAAATAGTTATGGCTAATATAGATAAATTGAACGAGATTTTTTGCGAGGTGTTTAATGTGAATGGTTCCGCTCTTGGAAAAGGGTTTGATAAAGACAGTGTGGATGGTTGGGATAGTGTACGCCAATTGTCCTTGACCTCTTCTCTTGAAGACACCTTCGATATCATGTTGGATCCGGAAGACATAATCAGCTGTAATTCGTATGAGGCTGCTAAATCCATGCTTTCTAAATACGAGATTGAGTTATAATGGCACAATGGCAAATTAAGAATGTAGCTCTTAGGGGGGTGACAGGCACTGTGCCTAATAATCCTAAGACTACAATGGATTTAGGCCTTTTTACGCAGGAAGAGGCGGATACGTTTGATAATACCGTAGGTATCAAAAAGCGTTATGTGGCGACAGATGACATTTGCGCCAGCGATCTTTGTTATGATGCTGCAGAACGTTTGCTTGTTAGCTTGGGGTGGGAGAAGGATAGCGTAGATGTCCTCTTGTTTGAATCAGTCTGCCCTGATTATAGGACTCCTCCTACGTCAGGTATTTTGCAATATCGCTTAGGCTTACCTGCATCAACATTTGTGATGGATATACCTATGGGATGTTGTGGCTGTATCTATGCTATTAATGTTGCCGGTAATTTGTTGACAAATGGGAATGTCAAGCGTGCATTGCTGCTTGTGGGTGATACCGCAACAAGAATGGGGTCACCTACAGATAAGAGCCGTGTACCATTATTTGGAGACTGCGGAACAGCTCTTGCGCTAGAGTATGACCCAACAGCAGAGGATATCATAATAGATTTTAATACGTTAGGATCCGGCTATGAAGCTCTTATGACACCTCATGGTGGATTCCGCCATCCTGTTACGCCTCAATCTTTCGAGTATGAGGATTTTGGTAATGGCATTATACGTGCTCCCAAAGATACATTAATAAACGGAATGGATGTGTTTGCTTTCGCTATTTCAAGACCGCCTGTAAGTATTAAGAAAGTGATGCAAGAATATGACCTTAGCTCAGATAATGTTGATTATTTTCTTATTCATCAAGCAAATAAGCTTATAGTTGATAGAATAGTGAAGAAGTTGAAACTACCATTGGAAAAGACTCCATATGATTTACAGGAGTTTGGCAACTTAGGTGGCTGCTCTATCCCAATGCTAATGACATATAATCTTAAGGAAGAGTTAACTACACGTTCTTTGACATTGGTATGTTCTGCTTTTGGCTTAGGATTAACATGGGGAACTATGGTGTTGAGAACCCAGAAGATGGTTGTGGAACCTGTGAACTACCGTGCTATCGAATGAGCTGCATTTAAAAAAGCCTTTACGTTTTACTGTCTCGTTCATAGTGCTTTACATTTGTAGTGAATCTAGTTGTAAAAAGGGCTTTCCAAGCCGTAAGTTATTCACTTGGGAAACCATATATAGTGCCACTGGAGAGCAATGAAAAGTTCGTCAGAATTGGCAAATATTTTATTTGACCACTAGCCCCAATACGCTGACCGCAAATCTCTAAACCAGCGCAATCAGATTGAAAATGAATTCCGTCAATGGGTATATATAATGTAAAGCAGCGAAGACTTAGAGCTTTTTTATTTACAGTGTCATGCTGCGTCATCGCAAATATTGAATTAAGAACTTGTTTTTAACACAACTCGATCTAGGGCACGGTAAAGTGTCCTTTCAAAGGGATATGCCCTAAATTGAGTACTTACAATCTATATTTTATTATGTATTTGATATTTAAACGATTGATTGATGTTTTGGTCTCATTGGTTATCCTTTTGTTTTTATTCCCATTTTTGATATTAGTTGTCTTTTTGATAAAAATAGATTCAAAAGGACCTATTTTCTATTTGCAAAGTAGAGTGGGTAAAAATAGACATCTTTTTAAGGTCTATAAGTTTCGTACTATGACTAATAAGCAGAGAGATCCTAATGCTAAGCAAACATTTTGGGATGACCCTGATATAACTAGGATAGGTGGTTTATTAAGACGTTTTAAAATTGATGAGTTGCCTCAAATATGGAATGTATTTGTCGGGGATATGTCATTGGTTGGACCTCGTCCAGCTTTGCCTAGTTTATATGAAAAGTATGGTGACTTAGCAAATAAACGGTGTTGTGTTAGGCCGGGGATGACCGGATGGGCTCAAGTGAATGGAAATATCTATTTACCTTGGGAAAAGCGTTTGCTTTTGGATAGTGAATATGTTGATCGTATATCGTTTATGTTTGATTTGAGAATTTTAGTTAAAACAGTTGCGATCGTTTTACTTGGAGAAGATAAATTTATAAAGAAATGAGAGTTGGGGTAATAGGCAGTGTAGGCAGTAGTTTGTTGACATTGCAAAAGCTGGTTGAATATTCATTTAATATTGTTGGAGTTTGGGGCTATGAGCCTCATTCTACTTTAAATGTAAGTGGGTATTGCTCAATGCGTAAGTTGGCCGAGGATAATAAAATATCTTATTATCCTTTTGTGAAAATAAATTCTAACGATATTAAAGAACAAATTAGAAAGTCTTCGGTAGATATTCTTTTTGTGGTTGGTCTATCACAGTTGATAGATGAGGATATTATTAGAATGCCTAGGTTTGGATGCGTAGGTTTTCATCCTACAAAGTTACCGAAAGGACGAGGTCGTGCTCCTATGGCATGGCTTATTCTTGATAGAGGAGAGGGCGCTGCTACATTTTTTAAAATAGATACGAAGGCTGATGAGGGTGATATATTTGTGCAGGAACCTTTTTGTATAGATGATAAGGATGATGCTTCTTCAATTGGCATCAAGTTGAAGGAGGCTATGGTACGGGCTTTGGATCGTTGGCTTCCTTCTTTGTCTTCTGTCGGATTAAAAGGGATTCCTCAAGATGGGAAGGCGGCTACTTTCTATGCTAGGCGGGCTCCTTTGGATGGTTGTATAGATTGGTCGAACACGGCGAAAGATATTGATCGTTTGATAAAGGCTAGTACATCGCCTCATCCCGGGGCTTTCTCTTTCTATGGTAATAATAAGGTTCTGATATGGAAATCTAATTATTATGCTTCTGGATATGCGAAAGGTGTTATTGGTCGTGTAGTGAATTTCAATAATGATAATCCTGTTGTTCAAACAGCTGATGGTTATGTTGAATTGGTGAAATATAACATGGTTGATTATTTGGATAGACCAGTCGATGAGCATTTGGTTGTAGGTTCTAGATTAGGTTATTATGATCAACATGAGATTTTCCGTTTGCGGAATGAGATAGAAATGATAAAGCAAGATTTAACGTTGTTGAAAAATGAAAAATAATGTTTTGTTTATCGCACCTCATGCGGATGATGAAATATTGGGCTGTGGGGCAACTATTTATAAAATGATACAAGAAGGTCATAATGTGTATGTGCTGATTATGACAAATGCCAGTAAATCTGATCCAAATATTTTTTCCGAAAAAGGTATTCAGCGTGTTAGAACAGAGGCACTGGAGGCTCATCGTTTACTAGGTGTAAAACAGACCTTTTTCTTTGATTTTCCGGCTCCTGCATTAGATCAATATCCAGGTTATATCATGTCTCGTGAAGTTTCAAAATGTATATCCGAAAATCAAATAGATACAGTGTTTATTCCCCATAGAGGAGATATACATAAAGATCATCGGATGGTCTTTGACAGTGTATTAGTCGCTTGTCGTCCTGTTGGAGATTATACGGTTAAGCGAGTTTATACCTATGAAACGTTATCTGAAACGGAATGGGCTGCTCCTTATGCGGATGATGCTTTTATTCCCACGGTATTCATTCCTTGTAGTCAAGATGGAATGAAAATGAAATTGAGAGCGATGGAGTGTTATCAATCTCAACTAAGGCGGTTCCCTAGTTCTCGTTCTTTAGAGGCTTTGGAAGCTTTGGCGAAATATAGAGGTGCTACAATTAGCGTAGAAAGAGCTGAGGCTTTTATGCTGATCCGAAGTATTTTCTAAAATCACAATAATAATGAATAAACGAATTTACCTTTGCCTTGCTCACATGAGCGGCAAAGAACAAATGTATATCAAAGAAGCCTTTGATACGAACTGGGTCGTGCCTTTAGGTCCGAACGTGAATGGATTCGAGAAAGATCTGGAGGAATTCGTGGGTGAAGGTAAACATGTGGTAGCTCTGTCTGCCGGTACTGCCGCAGTGCATTTGGCGTTGCTTGCCTGTGGCGTGAAGCCGGGGGATGAGGTGCTGGTACAGAGCTTTACCTTCTGTGCTTCCTCGCATCCGATCATGTATTTGGGAGCTACGCCTGTATTCGTGGATTCGGAGGTGGATACTTGGAATATGGATCCTGTGTTGTTGGAAGAGGCTATTAAAGATCGTATCGAGAAGACGGGAAAAACACCGAAAGCGATTGTACCGGTGGCCTTATATGGGATGCCTTATAAGGTGGATGAGATTATGGCGGTCGCTGATCGGTATGGGATTCCGGTCATTGAGGATGCGGCGGAGGGTTTTGGCTCTCGTTATGATGGACGTATGTTGGGTACGTTTGGAGAATATGGGGTGCTGTCGTTCAATGGGAATAAGATGATTACGACCAGTGGCGGTGGTGCGTTGATTTGTCCGGACGGGGAGGCTAAGCGGGAGATCATGTTCTACGCTACGCAGGCTCGGGAGGCTTATCCGTATTACCAGCATGAGCGGATCGGGTATAATTACCGGATGTCGAATATTTGTGCGGGTATCGGGCGTGGTCAGATGACGGTGGCTGATGCTCATGTGGCTCATCATAAGCATACGTGTGATTTATACCGGGAACTGTTGAAGGATGTGAAAGGGATCACCTTGCATGAGAATCCTTCCGGTCGTTTTGATAGTAATTATTGGTTGAATACGATTGTCTTGGATCCTTTAGTGAGGGTGAAAGGGCAGGAGGATGCTTATCAAGCAATGGTACAAGGTGCTGTTGGTGGTGCGGGCGGTGTGACTCACGCGGCGGTTAACGCACATACGGATTGCGAGCCGAATGCCAATGTTGAGGCGATGCGTGTGGGACTTGATGCGATGGGTATAGAATCCCGTCCTTTGTGGAAACCGATGCATAAGCAACCTGTCTATAAGGATTGTCCGGCTTACGTGAATGGGGTGAGCGAATCTTTGTTTAAGGTCGGGTTGTGCCTGCCTTCCGGCCCGTATGTAACGGATCGGGATATTGAGTATATCGTTGGAGGTATAAGGGGCTTGATTGAGCGTTGATTTTAACAGCTTTCATGAGCTAAATTCGTTTTACTGTGTAGGCCTAAGTAAAGGCTAATCATAAAGATTTTATTTTTGTTACGAGGAGGGTGTGTCATTTTTTGATGTACCCTTTTTGTGTTCTTTAGCTGAACTTTTCCTTCGCCCCAAAGTCTTACTCTATTCGAGAGCGGAGTTTATGACCATGTGTGAGAGAGCTAGGATCGTGTTCCTACGCATTGGGTATTGGGAAAATATTGCAATCGGCTCAAATATTGCGGTAAAGATACGAATATCGGCTCAATTTGAGCCGATAGTTGAAGGAAAATTAGTACTTTTGAGCCGATTTAGTGAAAGGAATGTTATGACTATCGAAACAGAAATCCTACAGGTATTGCACTATCATCCGCTATCAAATAGAGGAGCGATAGCTTCCATGCTGGTAAATGCACCAAGCGACAGCACCATGAAAAGACTCTTGGCTGATGCTGTCAGCAAAGGTCTTATAGAAGTGTATGGAAAAGGACCTGCTACCAAATACTCGCTTACTCCACAAGCTCAGGTAACGATGCCTTTGGATATTGATACCTATTTCAAGAATGAAATGGATGATCGTACTGTGCAGGAAAATTTCAATTTCGAACTCATAAAACAGATTCTGCCAAAGGTTTCACTTTTCACAGAAGAGGAATGTAAACGTTTGGATAAAGCTCAGTCCATTTTCAGAACCCACCTTGAAGAACTTTCTGAAACAGATTACAAAAAGGAGATGGAAAGACTGGGAGTTGACCTGTCGTGGAAATCTTCACAAATCGAGGGCAATACTTATTCCCTGCTAGAAACGGAGCGCCTGCTGAAAGAAAGACAGGAAGCTACTGGTAAGACAAGGGAAGAAGCTATCATGCTGCTCAATCACAAGGATGCGCTTGATTTTGTTCTCAATGTGCCCGACTATCTTAAGGAAATATCCGTCCACCGCATAGAGGACATCCATTCTTTACTGACCAAGGACTTAGGTGTGGAAAGAAACATACGACACCGACGTGTGGGTATCACAGGTACGAACTATCGTCCCCTTGATAACGAGTTCCAGATTCGTGAGGCATTGGAAGATTCCTGTAAACTTATCAATGGCAAAGACAATATCTTTGAGAAGTCATTACTTGCACTGGTTCTCCTTTCTTATATTCAGGCATTTTCGGATGGAAACAAACGTACTGCCCGTATCACAAGCAATGCCATACTGATAGCCAATGGTTATTGCCCAATCTCATTCAGAACGGTTGATTCCATAGACTACAAAAAAGCCATGCTGATATTCTATGAACAGAATAACATTGCCGCTTTCAAGAAGATATTCATAGAACAATTTGAATTTGCTGTCAAAACTTATTTTTGATTTCTTTTGTGAAAACTAACGGACTATTGTATTTACGAAACAACTTCTACTACTGAACAATTATAATTATGCCCCCGTCTTTCTTTCCCTTAGGGAGGATGAGAGAGACGGGGGCTTTTTTATGCTTCTAAACATGGAATGATAATTGGTTGGGATTTGGATAATCGCTAACTTGTCGGCGCTGAATCCGTGAAATTCCTTGCAGATTGTAAGCACCTACTAAATCATTCACGTTATGGAAATACATCTTGATAACTATTTGCCGGAATATCCTTCCTTCGTTTCCGGTATTCGCCGTGCTCCCGATCGCGGCTATTCGCTTACGCCCGCTCAAACAGAAACGGCATTGATGAATGCGCTTCGTTACATCCCTGTTGAATTACATGAGAAGCTAGCTCCTGAGTTCATGGAGGAATTATTGACCCGGGGACGGATCTATGGTTATCGTTACCGTCCGCAGGGAGACTTGAAAGCGAAGCCTATCTCTGAATATAAAGGTAAATGTATCGAGGGAAAGGCCTTTCAAGTAATGATCGATAATAACCTTTGCTTTGATATCGCTTTGTACCCTTACGAGTTGGTTACGTATGGCGAGACTGGGCAGGTCTGCCAGAATTGGATGCAATATCGTTTGATTAAGAAGTATTTGGAGGAGCTGACCGAGGAGCAGACCTTGGTGATCGAATCCGGGCATCCTCTGGGATTGTTTCATTCCAAGCCGGATGCCCCACGGGTGATTATCACGAACTCCATGATGGTGGGAATGTTCGATAACCAAAAGGATTGGCATGTCGCCGCCCAGATGGGAGTCGCTAATTATGGACAGATGACGGCCGGAGGTTGGATGTATATTGGCCCGCAAGGTATTGTACACGGTACGTTTAATACATTGTTGAATGCCGGACGTAAGAAATTAGGGATTCCACAAGATAAGGATTTGCGAGGCTATCTGTTTGTATCTTCCGGTTTAGGAGGAATGAGTGGCGCTCAACCTAAAGCCGCCGTGATTGCCGGTGCTGCCAGTATAATCGCCGAGGTAGACGCTTCCCGTATCGAGACACGCCGATGCCAAGGATGGGTCCAGCATGTGACGGATGATATGGGGAAAGCTTTTTCCTTAGCCGATGAGGCGATTCGTAAGAAAGAACCGATCTCTATCGCTTTTCATGGCAATATCGTGGATTTATTGGAATATGCCGATAAACAGGGGCTTTCCATCGACCTTTTGAGTGACCAGACCTCGTGTCATGCGGTCTATGAAGGTGGTTATTGTCCGGCAGGCGTGACGTTTGAGGAACGTACGGAATTATTGGCTCATCACCGGGAAGACTTTTGTGCTTTGGTCGATAAAACGTTGAAGCGACATTTCGAGGTGATCAAGCGTCTGGTTGCCCGGGGTACCTATTTCTTTGACTATGGGAACTCCTTCATGAAAGCGATCTATGATGCCGGTGTACATGAGATTTCCCGTAACGGTGTGGATGAGAAAGATGGTTTTATATGGCCTTCTTATGTGGAAGATATCATGGGGCCGGAATTATTTGATTATGGGTATGGCCCTTTCCGCTGGGTATGTTTAAGCGGTAAGCCGGAAGATTTGATTCGCACGGATCATGCGGCTATGGCGTGTATCGATCCGACTCGAAGAGGGCAGGATATGGATAATTATAATTGGATACGTGACGCGGAGAAGAACCGTTTGGTGGTGGGTACGCAAGCCCGGATCTTATATCAAGACGCTGAGGGGCGCTTGAAGATCGCCCTTGAGTTTAACCGAATGGTACGTGATGGGGAGGTAGGCCCGATTATGTTGGGACGAGACCATCATGACGTGAGCGGTACGGATTCTCCATTCCGTGAGACCTCTAATATACGGGACGGGAGCAATGTGATGGCTGATATGGCGGTGCAGTGCTTCGCTGGAAATGCCGCCCGGGGTATGAGCTTGGTCGCTCTTCATAATGGTGGAGGGGTTGGTATCGGTAAGGCGATAAACGGAGGTTTCGGTATGGTTCTCGATGGTAGTGAGCGGGTGGACGAGATACTTCGCTCCGCTATGATATGGGACGTGATGGGGGGTGTCGCTCGTCGCTCATGGGCCCGTAACCCGAATGCGATGCGTACGAGCGCTACTTTCAATGAGAACCGTGGCGAACAGTATCATATTACCCTCCCGTATATCCCGGAGAGGGCGTTTATTCATGAAATCGTACAAACATCATTAAATAAAAAGGTATGAGTACTTGGAATAAGATTATGGAATGTGTCCCTAACTTCAGTGAAGGACGGGATTTGGAGAAGATAGATAAGATCGTAGCGCCTTTCCGGGCTAAGACGGGTGTTAAACTGTTGGACTATAGTAATGACGAGGATCACAATCGCTTGGTTGTTACCGTGGTAGGGGAGCCAGTCGCTTTAAAACAAGCCGTATTGGAGGCCATTGGAGTTGCCGTTGAGCTGATCGATTTAAACAAGCATAGCGGTCAACATCCTCGAATGGGGGCCGTAGATGTTGTTCCTTTTATACCGATTCGCGGATGTACGATGGAAGAGGCGATCGCCTTGTCTAAGGAAGTAGGGGAGGAAGTGGGCGCTCGTTATGCCGTGCCGGTCTTCTTATATGAGAAATCGGCTTCCGCCCCTTACCGGGAGAATCTGGCGGCGATCCGTAAAGGAGAGTTTGAAGGGATGGCAGAGAAAATCCATCAACTGGAGTGGAAACCTGATTTTGGTCCGGCCGAAAGACATCCGACAGCCGGTACGGTCGCCATAGGAGCCCGTATGCCTTTGGTCGCCTATAATGTGAACTTAGGAACGAATCAATTGCAGATCGCTACGGATATAGCGAAGAAAATCCGTTTCATCGGCGGAGGTTTACGCTATTGTAAAGCGATGGGGGTTGAGTTGAAGGAACGTGGTATCGTACAGGTCTCTATTAATATGACCGATTATACCCGTACGGCCTTGTACCGGGCCTTCGAGTTAGTTCGTATCGAAGCTCGCAGATATGGTGTTCCGGTGGTGGGGAGCGAGATTATCGGCTTGGTTCCTATGGAGGCGTTGATCGATACGGCCTCTTACTATTTGGGATTAGAGGACTTCTCTATGAATCAAGTATTGGAAGCCCGTATTATGGAATAGCGTATGGAGAATAGCAAGATATTAATTAGGAATGCTGCCCAGATCGTCACTTGTCATGGGGATAAGGCACGACGGGGAGCGGAGATGTCTGATTTAGGCGTTATCGAGGATGGAGCCGTAGCGATGTCTGATGGGGTTATTACGCATGTAGGACCTACGGAGGAGGTACTTCGAAACATCCATGCGGAGGATTATTTGGAGATTCGGGCGGAGAACCAGGCGGTGTTACCCGGATTTGTAGATAGCCATACGCATTTTATCTTTGGCGGTTACCGGGAGGAGGAGTTCTCTTGGCGATTGCGGGGAGATAGTTATATGTCGATCATGGAGCGTGGTGGAGGTATCGTGAATACGATGAAAGCTACCCGTGAAAGTGATTTCGATACACTATGGGACAGAGGGGAAGAACGTTTGGATGAGTTATTCTCCATGGGTGTTACCACGGTGGAGGGGAAAAGTGGTTATGGTTTGGATTTGCAAACAGAATTAGTTCAGCTTCGTGTCATGTCGGACCTGAATGAGTCTCATCCGATGGATGTCGTATCGACCTTTTTGGGTGCTCATGCTGTTCCTCCTGAATTTGCCGGTCGTACGGACGATTATGTGGATTATATGATCGAGGAAGTGCTTCCTGTCATCCGAGCCGAACATACGGTTACGTTTTGTGATGTGTTTTGTGAGAAAGGCGTTTTCTCGTTAGAACAGAGTGAGCGCTTGCTTCGTGCCGCTCGTCATTATCGTTTTAAATTGAAGATGCATGCGGATGAGATCGTTCCTTTCGGAGGGGCGGAACTGGCGGCCTCCTTGAAGTGTGTAAGTGCTGATCATTTATTACATGTATCGGATACAGGCATCAAACGTCTGGTAAAAGCGGGTGTCGTGGCTACCTTACTTCCGCTGACTGCCTTTTCCTTGAATGAGCCGTATGCGCCTGCCCGGAAGATGATAGATGCCGGTTGCGCGGTGGCTTTAGCTTCCGATCTAAATCCGGGAAGTTGTTTTTCGGCCTCGATCCCGATGATGATAGCCTTGGCCTGTATCTATATGAAGATGAGCCCTGAAGAAGCGGTAACGGCATTGACCATTAATGGAGCCGCGGCTGTGGGACGTGCCTCCGAGATTGGAAGTATCAGTGTAGGAAAACGTGCGGACGTGATCTTGCTGAAATACCCGTCTTATAAGTTTCTACCTTATCATGTGGGAATGAATCTCGTGGATACCGTGATTAAGGATGGGGAACTTTATATGATGTAAGATAAGAATTGTTGAATCATTTAAATCAAAATACTATGTTAGCAGACTTGACAATTAAAGATTTTTTGGCGGAAACGGCGGGTAGTGCTCCCGTTCCCGGTGGTGGAAGTATATCAGCCTTGAATGGCGCTATAGCGGCAGCTTTGACAGAGATGGTGGCCCATCTGACTGTTGGCAAAAAGAAATATGCGGAAGTGGAAGGACAAATGAAGACGATCGCTACCGAGGCGGATATGATCCGTGAACGTCTTACTGAATATATCGATAAGGACAGCGAGGCTTATGATCGTGTATTCTCCGCTTTTAAGTTGCCGAAAGAAACGCATGACGAACAGGTGATCCGTACGAATGCGATACAGAGCGCTACTAAAGAGGCGGCTATTGTTCCGATGAGGGTGGCGGAGGAGATCGGTTCCGTAATGGAGACGATTATCTATGTGGCTCACAAAGGTAATCAGAATGCCGTCACGGATGCTTGCGTGGCGATGATGGCTGCCCGTACTTGTGTATTGGGGGCTTTATTGAATGTCCGAATTAACTTAACGTCCATCCAAGACGAGGTGTTCGTCGGAATGATGCGGAAGAAAGCGGATGAACTGGAGGCGAACGCTATCCGTGTAGAGCAAAAGTTATTGGATTGGGTGAAGACTAAATTATAGCATATGAGTAATGTTTATTATGTGGGTTCCGAGCCTCTCTCTTTTGAGGGAATCGAACGGATACTTACTCAAAATATGAAGTTGGAGCTTTCACCCGAGGTGAAGGAGCGCATCCAGCGTTGCCGGGATTACTTGGATCATAAGATCGAGCAACAGGAGGGGCCTTTGTATGGGATTACTACCGGTTTCGGGTCCTTATGTAATAAGAATATCTCTCCGGACGAATTGAGCACCTTGCAAGAGAACTTGGTGAAAAGTCATGCCTGTAGCGTAGGGGATGAGGTAAGTCCGGTGATCGTCCGTTTGATGATGTTATTGAAGGCGCATGCCCTTTCGTTGGGGCATAGTGGCGTACAGGTGATCACCGTACAACGTATTCTGGACTTTTTCAATAATGACGTGCTTCCGATCGTGTATGATCGTGGCTCTTTAGGCGCTTCCGGTGATTTGGCACCTCTGGCGAATTTGTTCCTGCCTCTGATCGGCGTGGGTGATGTTTATTATAAGGGCCGCAAACGGGAAGCGATCAGCGTATTGGACGAGTTCGCTTGGAAGCCTGTGAAGCTGAAAAGCAAGGAGGGGTTAGCTTTATTGAACGGTACGCAATTTATGAGCGCCAATGGCGTATTCGCCTTGATGCGTGCGTTTAGCCTGTCCAAGAAAGCGGATCTGATCGCCGCTTTATCCTTGGAGGCTTTCGATGGGCGTATCGATCCTTTCATGGATTGTATCCAGCAGATGCGTCCGCATCCCGGACAAATCGAGACCGGGGCCGCTTTTCGACGGCTATTGGAGGGAAGTGAGTTAATCGCCCGGAAAAAGGAACATGTTCAGGACCCGTATTCATTCCGTTGTATCCCTCAAGTGCATGGGGCTACGAAAGACGCTATCAATTATGTGGCGAATGTCCTGCTTACCGAAGTAAATTCCGTGACGGATAACCCGACGATCTTCCCGGAGGAGGATAAGATTATTTCCGGCGGTAATTTCCACGGTCAGCCCTTGGCGATTTCTTATGATTTCTTGGCGATTGCCTTGGCTGAGTTAGGAAATATATCGGAACGTCGTGTCGCTCAATTGATCATGGGTTTGCGGGGATTGCCTGAGTTCTTGGTCGCTAATCCCGGCCTAAACTCCGGTTTCATGATCCCTCAATATGCGGCCGCTAGTATGGTAAGCCAGAATAAGATGTATTGCTATGCGGCGAGCAGCGATTCTATCGTGTCCAGTAATGGGCAAGAGGATCATGTGAGTATGGGGGCGAATGCGGCGACAAAATTGTTTAAGATCATGGACAACTTGGATCATATCTTGGCGATCGAGTTGATGAATGCGGCACAAGGAATCGAGTTCCGTCGTCCTGCTAGGACTTCCCCGGTATTAGAGAAGTTCTTGAAGGATTACCGGAAAGAGGTGCCATTTATCGATGAGGATATTATCATGTACACGGAAATACATCGTACGGTGGCGTTTATTCGTAGGAAAGACTTTGTATATTAATGAATATCGTTAATAGAGGTTAGAAATCCAGCTGAATCTCCTATTCGGCTGGATTATTTTGTATTTTCGCCGTCAATCTAAACACAATCGATCTACTTTATGCAAAATGTAACAAATCCTACCGTGAAAACACACGTAGTTTGGCTGGATGTCGTACGCTTGATAGCCATGTTTACTGTTGTTTGCTGTCATTGTACAGACCCGTTTAATTTCTATCCCGGAGATTCTCCGATTATTGGGGATATTAAGTTTTGGGGAGCTGCCTATGGGGCTTTTCTTCGTCCTTGTGTACCTCTGTTCGTTATGATTACGGGAGCCTTGTTGCTACCGGTCCGGGAAGAGACTTCTATTTTCTATAAGAAAAGGATATTGCGTGTATTCTGGCCTTTCTTGATTTGGTCTGTTATTTATAATTTATTTCCTTGGTTTACGGGACTGCTTGGTTTGAGGCCGGAACTTATTCTTGATTTCTTCCCTTATTCGGGAGAAGAGGTGACTCGTCAATCGTTGAGTGTGTCTTTAGACTATATCGCCCAGATACCGTTCAATTTCTCATTGTTGGATGTACATATGTGGTATATCTATTTACTGATAGGTTTATATCTTTATTTGCCGATCTTCTCCGCTTGGGTCGAGAAAGTTTCGGATAAGGCGAAATTATGGTTTCTGGCAGGTTGGGGAGTGACTTTGTTTATTCCTTATTACCGGGAATTCGTATCTCCTTACATTTGGGGTGGATGCTCATGGAATGAATTCAGTATGCTTTATTATTTCGCCGGGTTTAACGGTTACTTGCTATTGGGGCATTATCTGCGGAATCATGATTGGTCGTTAGGAAAGATCGTTGGGATAGGCATTCTTATGTTTGTTGTGGGCTATGCCATTACTTTCTTCGGTTTCCGCTATACGACAGCTTTGCCTGCTTACACGGAGGAACAGTTAGAGTTATTCTTCTACTATTGTTCTCCCAATGTGGTGATGATGACGATTCCTATCTTCTTGCTGGCGAAGAAGGTGAATGTGAAATCAGGCACGATCAAACGAATGTTAGCGAACTTAACGGTATGTGGTTTCGGAATCTATATGGTACATTATTTCTTTACGGGACCCAGCGTGCTGTTGGCGAGAGCCTTGAATATCCCTTTGGGTTTACAGATTCCTGCCGCTTCTGTGGTAGCATTCGCTGTATCTTGGCTGATTGTGTTGGGTATCAGAAAGATTTGCGGTAAGAAAGCCAAGTATATTGTGGGCTGAATTTATACGTACGTTCGCATAGGCTGATACGTATATAGGCGTAGGCCAATGCGAGCGTACGTGTAGGACGATACGTATATACGTGCGAGACCACACGTATATACGTATAAATCATCTTTATTTCTTGGTTACAATCACTCGCTCTGTCGGAGCCAGATGCTCGTTGCGATAGTCTATCTGCTTGACTACATTCTCGGCCAATTCTTGGAATGCCTTACCTGTGATCGAGTCCGGGTTCAACGCTACCGGCTTACCTTGATCTCCTCCTTCGCAGATACTTTGTACGATAGGAATCTGTCCCAGTAACGGCACGTTCAGTTCCTCAGCTAGGCGTTTACAACCTTCCTTTCCGAATATATAATATTTGTTTTCCGGTAATTCCGCTGGGGTAAACCAAGCCATATTCTCGATCAATCCTAAAACAGGGACATTAACCTTATCTCCAGTGAACATGCTGATACCCTTACGAGCGTCCGCTAAAGCAACCTCTTGCGGCGTACTTACCACCACGGCTCCGGTTATCGCTAGTGTCTGTACCATTGTCAAATGGATATCACTCGTTCCGGGAGGTAAATCGATTAAGAAATAATCAAGCTCACCCCAGTTGGCGTCGCCGATCAATTGCTTCAATGCGTTGCTAGCCATTGCTCCACGCCATAGGACTGCGTCGTTTTTATTTACGAAGAAGCCGATGGATAACATCTTGACACCATAATTTTCGGCCGGCTTGATCAGTTCCCTGCCCTCTACCTCTTCCATATAAGGGCGAGCCTCTTCTAGGTTGAACATCTTGGGTTGGGACGGCCCGAATATATCGGCATCCAGCAATCCTACCTTATATCCTTGTAAGGCCAATGCGACAGCTAGATTAGCGGCAACGGTACTTTTACCAACTCCTCCTTTACCGGAAGATACGGCGATAATATTTTTTACTTGCGGTAATAATTTATCCGGTTCCGGGCGAGCTAACTGACGGGCTTTTACCGTGATGTTTCCCTTGATATTCACCTCCGGGCTTACATAGGTTAAGATAGCTGTCTCCGCAGCTTTTACTACGGAGCGGATAAACGGATCATTCGGTTTCTCGAATAATAACGAGAAGGTGACATTCATACCATCGATACGAATGTTGTCTTCTACGAGGCCCATGGAAACGATGTCCTTTCCGGTACCCGGGTAACGAACGTTCTTCAACGCCTCAATAATCAGATTCGGATAGATTGTCATATCTGTTGATTTTTTTAAGTCATTCTTTTATTTACCGGAAGCCAAAGCGCTTCGTTTACTGCGATTAAAGCTACGATAAGGATCTAACTCTATTTCTACGTCAGGTTCCACCAATCGTTCCCTTTCCTCACAAACAAACTTGATGTATTTGATGTTTAATCCACGATCCAGCCATTGTTGCTCGTAATAGGTCTTGATGGATAAGATCTCATCCGCCAGATTGGAATGATATAGGTCGTCTGTACTGAACAATACGGGATAATGGTTCGCTTTTACCATCTCGCACGTATAGGTATACATAAAGTTACTATCCGTTTTTAAATGGATAATACCATCTCCGGAAAGGATTTCCCGATACATTTTCATGAAACGGGTTCCGGTCAGACGCTTATTGACCTTTTTCATTTGAGGGTCCGGAAATGTGATCCAGATCTCGGCTACTTCGCCCGGAGCAAAGAAATAGGAAATCAATTCGATACTGGTACGTAGGAAAGCCACGTTATTCATCCCGGCTTCCAGCGATTCTTTCGCTCCGGTCCACATACGTGCTCCCTTGATATCGACACCAATAAAATTCTTATTTGGGAAAAGCTTTCCCAAACCTACGGTATATTCCCCTTTTCCACATCCCAATTCCAAAACAATAGGATGGTCGTTCTTGAAAAAACGTTCATGCCACTGTCCTTTCATATCAAACCCTTTTTCTTGTAGGGCGGCGAAAGGGTATTGGAATACGTGCGGATAGCCCGCCATATCGTCAAACTTAGCTAATTTATTCTTTCCCATGTCGCGAAGATAATACTTAAAAAAATGCTTTTTACGTTTTTTCTACTGTTTTAGATAGGGGTTTTTATGCGTTGGCGAGTCTTTTGAACATATAGGCTGTCAGAAGTTTTATTTGAAAGTGGAGTTGTAACGAATAAAAAAGGATATGTTGAGAGTATTTTTTAGATGCCCGATATTTAAGAATCCGAGGTTTGTCGGATTTGTTTGGTTTGCGACGGCCCTTGTCGCTTGCTTATTGAAATTACCTGTGGGAAGGACTTATAATAACTTTATGATTTATAGGGCTTCCTTTTTCCATGCGTTAGAGTTGAAAGACCTTTATATATATTATCCGAATGAATACCACGACCGGTTTTTATACGGGATCCCTTTTACGGCTATAATAGCACCTTTCTCCCTCTTCTCTCCTTATATCGGGATGTTGCTATGGTGTCTCGCAAATAGCTTGCTGCTTTATATGGCTATCCGTAAACTCGGATTGGCGGATTGGAAACAGGCGTTTGTCATTTGGGTATGCTTGAATGAGTTATTTACGTGTGTTCTTATGCAGCAATTTAACATAGCCATAGCCGGCATGATTTTATTCTCGTTTATTTTTATTGAGCGGAAACAGGAGTTTTGGGCGGCGCTAATGATTGTCTTGGGTACGATGACTAAGATTTATGGCATTGTCGGTCTTGCTTTCCTGCTATTCTCAAAACGCCGGATCGCCTTTTTGAAAGGACTTATTTTCTGGGGCATAGTCTTGTATGTTCTTCCGATGTTATATACGTCTCCTCAATATGTGGCAAGTCAATACGTGAAATGGTATGAGGTACTTCTCGATAAGAATGTAGAGAATTTATTTACTCCTTATACAAATATCTCTTTGTTGGGGATGGTTCGTAAGATTTCGGGAGTCAATACGTATAGTGATCTCTGGTTGGTTATCCCCGGGCTACTTTTATTTATTGCTCCTTATTTTAGGATAAATCAATATGATAACCGGCGGTTCCGCATGCATTTTCTTTGCTCTACTCTTTTGTTCATGGTTCTTTTTAGCTCCGGAACAGAGAATAGCGGATATTTGGGAGCCATGATAGCCGTCTGCCTTTGGTATATAGGTACGCCTACCCGTAAGACGACTCCTGTCTTGAATACGGTACTATTCGTTTTCTGTTTTATTCTTACATCCCTTTCTCCAACAGATATATTTCCCTGTTATATCCGGAAAACGTATGTTATTCCTTATGCGTTGAAAGCACTACCTTGTGTGTTGATCTGGTTTAAGATCGTATGGGAGCAATTGACATTGGATTTTTCAGAGCCGCTTCATCGGCCGAAGACTCTCCCGGGTAAAGAGGAGGCGATCGACCTTATCTTGCCTTGTTATAACCCACAAGAAGGCTGGGAACGTTTGATGATCGAGAAACATGCGGAATTGGTAAAGATGCTTAAAGGTCGCTCACTTCGTTTTATCGTCGTGAATGACGCTTCGAAGAGAGGATTTACGAAGGATGCGGTGGGACGTCTTCTGGAGGCTCTCCCTGATACGATGATCGTAAGTTATGATACGAATAAGGGAAAAGGAGCCGCTGTTAGGGCTGGCTTGTCTCATTCCACTTCATCCATTACTTTATATACGGATTATGATTTTCCGTATGAGACGGATTCTATCTGCCGGATGGTAGAATGGTTGGAATCGGGATATGATGTCGTTATCGCCGTGCGGAATCATACTTATTATACCCATTTAAGTACTCGAAGAAAGATTATGAGTTATGCTTCCCGTATATTGAATTTTACGCTTCTAGGATTAACGCATACGGATGCTCAAGGAGGTTTGAAAGGTTTTAACCAGCGGGGAAAATCGTTCTTGGCCTCAACTCAGGTGAATCGCTTTTTATTTGATACGGAGTTTATTTATAAGGCTTCGCAGGAGTCGGATGTACTTATTAAAGACATGCCCGCTGATTTGCGGGATAACGTTCATCTTCCCAATATGCGTCGTGGAGTCCTTGCGGAAGAATTAAAGAACTTATTTTTAATCGCTTGGAGAGGGTAGGAGGATTACAGGGTTGTTAATAACCCTGTTGAAAACCCTGTGAATAACGGAAAAAGAACAAAAGAAAAAAGAGATACCTATTAATAGGTATCTCTCTTCTTGCTCTTCCTCTTGGACTTGAACCAAGGACCCTCTGATTAACAGTCAGATGCTC